>Ga0214478_100515_pt1 | contig 22395 bp, 15 predicted proteins | sample M1_20Mar14CPVII9_2_FD_178001 | JGI IMG/M metagenome (GOLD analysis project Ga0214478, IMG submission 178001) | Marine eukaryotic communities from Monterey Bay, California, United States - M1_20Mar14CPVII9sort6BwellD7 | ecosystem: Environmental > Aquatic > Marine > Unclassified | place: USA...
TTGTAACTTTTTACAGCTATCAAATGCACTTTCCTTGATAATTGTGACAGTAGAAGGAACTTTGATTCGTTTAATACTGGTGTCACTAAAGGTACGAATACCAATTTCGATCAACCCTTCTGGTAGATTCAACTCCTCTATCTTTTTACAATTATAAAACGCCCAATTGCATATTGTTGTGGCAGTGGAAGGGATATTAATTCTCTTCAAGGATGAGCAATTCAAGAATGCATCTCTTCCGATCTCTAATAATCCTTCACAAAGTTCAACCTCCTCCAACTTATTTTGCTCTTGAAATGTCATCTCGGGAATAATAGTAACGGAAGGATGAACTCGTACACGTACTACATCCTGAGGTACTACCGCCCCCTCTGTATAAACAAACACTTCTGCATTATTACTACTACCATCGTCCGCCATGATAAGATATAAACACAAATAATATAATATGTCTTTGGTTTGCGTGTGTTGATTGTGGTGCGGCGGTGTTCTCTTGTTATAATTCAAATCACAGTCTATTGTGTCGGCACTAATAAATAGACTTTATTGGTATGATACATCTATCAATAATACGCCGACCTTACCCAACATAGTATTGTCAACAATAGAAAATCACAGTTAGTCACGCCCGCGAAAAATCCGTGATTTCACGTGAGTTTCAAGGGTAAAAAATATTGAGGACTTGCTGCTGATATTGTTTAGAGTGTTGTTCAAGGCGAGGCAGGAAGAAGATAAGGGGTGTCATCCAATAAGTGGTGTTTATTGCAGTAATTGGTGGCATTGGTTGGGTGGATAAATAATTTACTATTTCTCATTGAACGAACACTCAACAACATTTTGAAAAATAATTGAGGCTCAATTGCTAACAACAATAATGTCAGAAGAGAGGATTGCAGCAGCTGAAAAGGAGGTAAGCATGTATGAGGCAGTATTAATAGGGTGGTTGATACCATTTGGTCAAGTATTGCAATTTAGGAATTATTTGGTGAAGCGGCTTTTGAGTTGCAATTTATTCAACCAAAACAGAAACTGTAAAATTATTGCCAACGCTATTGCTAGAATCGGATGGGGACTGGACGCACAATCATTGCAATTATGTGATATTATTGTTTAGGAGTTGGGATTGTTCTTTAGCGTTGTGGAGTTGTTTTCAGGCGTGGGTTACATTTTCATTTTCATTCTAATACAATAGTCTCAACCCCAATTATATTTCTCTCTCATACCAATCCTAATTATCAATACAATAAAGGTTGCCAGCCTCAAAGAACAAATTGCCAATGTCCGTGCAGAAAAACAGGACAGTTCAATGGGTAAGGTATCAACCTCCCAGGGAGGATCATTACGTGAGATACGTAAACCAATTAAAATGCGTCGAACATTGAAGGGACACTTCGGCAAAGTCTACGCCATGCATTGGGCAGGTGATTCACAAACATTAGTCTCGGCATCACAGGATGGGAAATTAATTATTTGGAATGCATACACTACCAATAAAGTACAGGCTATTCCACTCCGTTCGAGTTGGGTAATGACATGCGCATTTGAACAATCGAAGGGTAATTTAATTGCCTGTGGTGGATTAGACAATGTTTGTTCAATTTATAATATTCAACAGCAAACTACCAATGCACGTGCAACGAAGGAGTTGGTGGCACATGATGGATATTTGAGTTGCTGCCGATTCGTTGATGAGGGACATGTCATTACGTCTTCGGGTGATTCGAGTTGTATATATTGGGATGTGAACAGTGGCGATGTTGTTAAAACATTTACGGATCACACCGGGGATGTAATGTCCGTGTCAATTAGTCCTGAGAATAGCAATTTGTTTGTTTCGGGTAGTGTTGATACCACCGCAAAGATTTGGGATTTACGTGTCGGTAAATGTGTACAGACACATACGGGGCATGAACAGGATATCAATTCAGTGGCATTCTTCCCCGATGGACATGCCTTTGGAACAGGCTCAGATGATAGTTCCTGTCGAATGTTTGATATGAGAAGTTACGGAGAGGTGAATAAGTTCAAGAGTGATAGAATTACGTGTGGTATTACGTCCGTGGCATTTAGCAAGTCTGGACGACTAATGTTTGGTGGATATGACGATTTCAGTACATATGCTTGGGATACACTGTCTGATTCCAACCAACCATACGCCTTACCCACACCCCACGAGAATAGAGTATCATGCCTGGGTGTAAACAACAAGGGTGACGCTCTCTGTACGGGATCTTGGGATACAAACCTCAAGATTTGGGCATGAATTGTTTTACTTTACCACCACTTCATCTTCTGTGGACACCTAAAGTCCACAAACTTTCATATTTATGTTCAATGGCATTAGAGTCCTCTTTGATGTATCTGTCTGTTGACAAGTACACATCCACTCATTTTGTAGTGGGGTTTGTATTGTGTAATAAACGCCGGTAGGGAAACGCGGTGCCGTCACCCATTAGCCTTGACATTTTAGGAGCACGAGATACGAGTAGATATTTGTATGTCGTGTCATGTGCATTATTCGTTAGATCATCTCCGTGTTATTTGCTTGCTAGGAATCTACTTTGATGATGATATACTTCAACAATACTTAGTTGAAGAATAAACCTAGTACTAGTAATGAATGATTTTGGCTTGTACTCTCAACCCCTGTCTATACATACGGCATAAATTTAGTTACTAAATTACCTATCACTTATTATCCTGCTGCCTCTCATCCTGTGATGCTTGGTAGGCTTCCGCTTTATGCTGCAATCCAATTAAGGCCTTAATTACTATTTGGCGTAGTCGTCCAGCAGCTGCCATTAGCCCGTTTATCTTTTCAACTTCTTGCGAGGTAAGGTTACAACTTGGACATTCTAGTAAAAGGTTCAGTCCAAGTCCAAAACATCCAGCAAGTGCATATCCATGTCTCATGTAATGTGGTCCAGACTGGATCTGATCAAACTGCCACACGGTGGCATCAATCTTATCAAAGGGTATAACATCAGGTAACTTAATTTGACGGCACATTGATCTGCAGAGTTTGTTTTGGCCTCCTTCCACATAATCTAATGTTGCAAAACCACTAACTTGACCGGCCTTATCACGATATTCTCCTTCACATACATTACTAAGCTGTATACCCAATACACCAATTTGAATAATTTTATCAATCTTCAATAATATATCAGCATCATCACAAACATATGTAACAAAATGTTCTAAGTTCACCCATCTAGAACCTTGTTGATCTGGGTGCCAGCAAGCATTACGATGCAACCCTGAGCATGAGTTGACAGTAGCAACCCCTGGCCACAAATTAAGAGCTAAGCAGAGAGTCTCAACGCCATCGTCCAATCCATACTTGTAGTTCACATGTTCTTCTCGGTTGTGCCCCGGGGTTTCCTCTATATCTTCTTTTGGCATTAGTGATAATCTACCAATACGACGAATTTCTTTATCTGCTGCATCAAGTATTTCCGAGATGTTTTCACACGATACCTGGTTGATTGTTTGGTTAATATTGTTATTGGGCACTTTATTATCGGAGCCCAAGTTAAGCACACCCAATTTTACTTTTTCTTCCATACTTAATTGAGGCAGATTGTTCATTGCAATGTCTAATAGACCGGGCTGACATGATTTCTTATGAAACCTCGGCGCTACCCAATCCATCTTTTGACAACTTTTACTACAATAATGAACTCGTTGACATCTTGTGCACTTCTTCAATTGATCGGCAGGGAAAAAGTTGCCGCATCCATGACACTGAGGGAGCACCGCAGACGATATGTCGTAATCATAGACTCTAGATGCAGATGCCTCTGGTAATGTTTCATAGCTCATTGTACCTATGAACTCTTCAACTATACTATATAATGTTATATATAATAGTCAACAAAGAGCAGGTGGCAATAGTATGTAAATTAGCCTTATTGGTGCTTTGTACTTTTTGTGTTTGTTACTATATATCTTCACTCTTCCGGCGTCATAAACTCAATTTTTACTACATTACATAATCTTCTTCTGGCGTCATAAACTCAACAATTCCTCCAGAGTAGTTAATTATATGATCACTTACGGTCTCTACTGCCGAGACAAGCTACACCGTGCCGCCTCAACAGTAAAACTTCCTCACTACCTGCTTCCAGTACACACACTCCCTCTTAGGCGTTTGATCGCAACTTCTTATTCCCACATAAATTTCATAATCTGATTGAAGCAATGTAGAGGAGAGGAGCTTTGGCATTGCCACACCTAATAAAGCGTTACTCACACTCATACTCCACATAATACATGAACAACTGTCTACTGTTCTGGAAGGATTATTATCTTTCTCCGATATCAAGTGATTTAGGTATTAGCAATAACAAAAAAGAAATACAAAATGTCAAACCACTGTAAGATCCACTGCTTGAGTAAACGAGTGTTTATATACACCAACGGCGGCCCAGGTCCATCACGTGATATCGTACATGCGGTAGTACATCCATCCGTTACTGTTATTCCAGATTCATTATTCGAAGAGTGCAATAAGCTACAGTCAGTACAATTATATGAAGGTTTAGAAGAGATTGGATACAAGGCCTTCTTTCGGTGCAAGGCACTAAGGCATATGGTAATACCATCCACTGTAACAAAGATTGGCGAGTATGCAGTGTACTATACAGATATTGAAATTGCTAATTTATCAAATGATGTAACAGAATTAGGTAGAGCAGCATTTACCTTCGGTAGATTTGTTAATTTCAAAATACCACCATTAATCACAACAGTGCCAGAGAGTGTAGTTGGGTCATGCAAGAGTATGTTCAGTTTGGAAATGTCTGAGAATGTTACACAGATTAAAACGGGTGCATTTATTGCTAATTGGCATATGAGAAATGTTGCCATCCCACCAAATTGCGTTGTTGACAGGGATGCGTTTGATAATTGTAATGCCCTGGGACGATTTGGTACGGAGGACAAGATCGTTCATGCATTAAAACATCGTTTTGATGGATTACCAATTCATAAGATGATGTATTATCAGCCGTACAATAAAGTTACTGCGGAAGAGCTTAGTAGTGCAACAGACATTAGGATCAGTCAACGGCGTAGCAAGTTGAATCCAAGTGGCAAACAGCAGGATACATTGGGCATGACTCCTCTTCATATCCTTGCGGCCTCTACTGTTCAAGATGCTTCCCTCTATCGTGTATTGATTGACAAGTACCCTGAGAATTTAATTACCGAAGATCGATGGGGATATTTACCAATCTTCTGGGCAGCAGCTGCACCAGCAGAGATCCGTCAACTCTTGGTTGAAAGTTACAAACTCTTCCACCCGAAAGCTCAGATCAATTGGACTGATATGTTGAAGGTGATGGGTAGTGCCATGGTCATTCGATATGATGTAATTCAGAACATATTTGATATGCACAAGCAATACTTTTCTGATCAAGCTATTGATTGGTTGGAGGTTCTCAACATTGAATCCCGACCAACACCTCGGGCAACATTCCGATATCTGTTCAAGTGCAGTGTATCTGATCGTATTGATGCAATTGAAATTAAATCGTTCCGTAAGCAGTTGATAAAGAATATGATTAACGAGCCCGAGCCGTTCAACATTAGCAGACGATCATGGATTCGTCGTATGAACTTACAAATGGCCAGATTTCAAGCTATTTGTGATAGGCTCAAGGATAATACAGCAATACTTGTTCTTGCCGTGTGGAAGGCCAAGATTAATGAATCAAAGAAGTTTCACCAAAAGAAGAAGTTCAAGCTGGATGAATCATTACACCGAGAGGAGTGTCGTATTAATTGTGGTTCTGATATTATTGTTGACCATGTGCTGCCCTATCTCTTGCCATATTATGATGAACGTGGCTTGCCACAAGGGGATTGAGATTAGGGAGTATCCTTTACTCAGAGCTTGGACCTTTGAGTAAAGTAACTACATGTCTGTGTATTTGTGTAATCCTTTACTTTATCATATGTATGCATCTCCTCTGCTAGCTTTTCTCATTAGACTATACCAGAACTTTCTCTCAATGCATCCTCAATCAATCGTTCAATGTTTCCCAATACTCTACCAAACAATTCATGGCTTCGTAGGTAAGCTTCTAAAGCACTCTTTTTCTCAAGATCATTAGCTCCACCGGCGACGGCAGCTTTTATCCTTTTTGTATACGACTCTTCAAAGGTACTTGCTATGCCTTCCTTTACTTCTAGAGGAAGTACATCTTCTAATGCAAAGTTTATATATCTTGAAATGCTCTCTCTTGGTTGCTCTTGAAACTGCTCCATTGACATTGTCATAACTTGTATCATCTTATCCTTCATATCATTTGATAATACATGTTGTGATAGCCGTATCTGATCTTCCATCTGTTGTACTTGATGTAACTTTATTATATTATTCGAAAGACGGAGCAAGTCACCATCTGTCTTACCCTGTGTCATGAAATGTGTTGTTGATAATTCAATTGCTTGTTCTGGTGGAAGTTTTTTCAGATGTGAGTAGTAACTCCAACTTTTTGATTCATCAGTTGCTCGATATAAGTTTGTACATGTATCATGTATTGTTTGAAAATCTGTATATTGCATAATTGGTTCACTACCCTGTAACAATGTAGATTCAACCAAATCACCCAAGCTTTGTTGCTCATACCATAATTCTGGAGTACATATATCAAGCTTTGTCTTCTTCACCCATCGTTCTGGTGGTGGTTCTTGACTATGATATAATAAGTTATTCACTGCCAATTGAAATGGATTTTGATATACTAAATGTATAATCTTAACTCCCTTCTTCTCTTGCCATATGTTACTATTCCGTAATAGATATTCAACTAATACAGATGTATCGCAGAAGAGGTTGGGTGATGATTGTACATGTATAATACCGGGTAATAAGTCTAGTCCATGGGGACATCCCGTCAATTCCTCATGTTGTCGATCCTGAAATGCTATATGTTTTTTGTTTGATGTTGGTGCATTAGTTTCACCAGTACTGGAAACAAGTGTATCATGTAATAATCTTGCTAGATCATATTGTGTTCTGTGATAGTATATGATTAGATATGCATAATAGTTTGGATCGTATACTTGTTGTTCTTGTGGTTGTTGTGCATCTGATTGTGCTATTCCAGTATCGAGTTGTAGCTGTCTTCTTATATGTTGCAAAGATTTGGTTGCTGTGTTATTCACTGCCAATAACAAAGTTACAATGAAGAGGAATATCAAGCCTATGATAATAACACTGGAAGGTCTCCTCTGTTTCATCATCGTATCATATACCTTTTACTGAACGCTAATGTTGAGTCCTTTCTGTTTTAATGTTGAAATTGAAAGTAGTAGTACCGCTGTATTGTTTTCTTATACTTTTTTACTGGATATATCACCCAGAGCTACATTACCACCTAACCATTTTAATACAACTATATGCTAAGAGATAATACGTATAGGAAATAGGAAGGCCGCTTTGTTGATTGATAGTTGATCGAAAGCAGTACAATAGTGAGTTGGACCAGGTTGGACATAATTTTAAGTCTAAACTCTCATAATTTACTTCTAAAACTCTCAAATTTTCTCGACCACACAACAATAACCATTATCTACAGTAGAATCTTTGTACCCATTACACGCCGCCCTAATCTACAAAGATTGCAATATAATGGTAGAATCATCCTCATCAAGTACACCACAACGTGTAGATTCATCAGCAAGTGTATCATCCTCCGCAACAAGTACCACATCCAATACTGCACAACAATCACAACAAACACCATCCTCTCTCGTTACAGCATTACCAACAGAGGAGGCACTTCAAATCCTACTATCACCCGATGGATATTACAAATATTTACAAATAACTAAACCAACGCCAGACGCCATGGGTTTAAAATACCAAGCCGCAATGTCCGCTGGTGGTGGCGATGTGAATGAAGGTAAAGGAACCGAAATTGACTTAGATCAAGTGAAGAAGAATTATAGAAGATTATCATTAAAACATCATCCAGATCGTAAGACTGGTGATGCTGAGACATTCCGGATGTTAAACAGAGCTAAGATTGTATTAAGTAATAATAAGTTACGAAGAGAGTATGATTTAGTTGGATTGGATTTAGATGATGATGTTGATGATCCTGATCATCATACTGATGAAACACATACATCTAGTACAACTACAAGTGGTACAAAGGAGAATGGAGAGGGTAATAAAGAGGAAGAGAAGGATAGTGGTAGTAGTTCAAAGACTGAGACGGTCATGGGACATTTGGCTAGTGCTACTTTAGCGGCAGTGTTGCAAGTTGTGGTTCGAACTGGATTAATGGGAGCGGTTTCTAGTATTATATCACGGTATACCATTCTGGTACGTTCATGTATGTTTCGGTGTTTATGTGTATAATTTATTGAAGATTTTGTGACCTTTCAAGTACATTCTAACACTCCTATCAACGATAATTGAATACATCCAAATCGAACACATCATATGAACAAACAAATAATAGACGGTCATTGCAATTGGAATGCTCACATTCCTAACCTACAAACTATACCAAACAGTAAAAACAACACTCGGTCCAAATGCTAAGTTAACATTTGCATCATTAAGGAATGCATTATCACCACTGGTTATTGCGTTCGGTATCTTCTGTATGTATCGAGGACGATCATTTGTGGTTGATACTACTTCAACAACGGCAGACAATGCAGTTGTTGGTGATAGTACTTCCACTTCTACGGAGACTATAACAACCTATCTTGATTGGAGTTGGACATTCTGGCTAGGTGAAACAATCGTCATGACATCATTCATTACCAATTCACTTGAACAAACACCCCGTCCAGTACTATTCATTTGTATTATCGTTTCACTGTTACTATCATTATGGCTACGAGGACGATTTTGGAGATATGCAACATTATTAGGATTTGAGGGCATTATTGCATTATTGGTAGTGTTGGCATTCCCCATTATGGAAATGATATTGGAAAGTATTGTTGAAGAGAAGATGAGAAAGGTTGGCGAAAAGATTCGTATGCATGACTTGAGAATGAAGGAAATGCTGAAGAGGAAGAAGGAACAGAAGTAGCTGGCGTAGATTATAATGTTTAAAGATGTATATGTTCATAATATGGTAATCATGAGACAACTCTTTTCTCTCGAAAGGAGGTACATCAATGTTATTTGCCTACTATCTTTGCCGACGAATAGCCCTTCTTTTTTAGCATTTCCAATACTCTGTCTGTATGTGACCCTTGCAACTCTAGTACTCCGTCCACAACAGTGCCACCTCCTCCAAGCTTTGCCTTCATTTCCTTGAGTAATACCTTTCTATCTTTCATTGGTAATGTCATACCTTAAATAGAATAGAAGTGAAAAAAGATCATATGATGTATGTGAGCATATTGACAAACATCAAGTGTATGAATGAGACAGCATATACAATGCTCAAATATCATATCAACGCCTACCTTGAATCATTGTTACAGTTTTATTAGCTCTCTTGGCAATTCTAATTTGTATTGATTGTTTCTCGGGTGATAACGACATTGATTCACTACTACTATCAACCATACCTCCCACTGTTCTTTGTTTCTTTATCCTAGCCGCCTTTACCGATAACTTCTTTTCAACTCTAGTCTTCTTTCGTGTATTGGTAGTGGTCTCTCGTTGTTCTCGCGGTAGTAATGTTCTTTCCCTTGTTACTTTATCTTCAAGTTTGTCATAGTTGATTTTAGTGCCTTTCTTCTTAAGTTTGTGTTTACCACTCTTAAAGTCAGCTGCACCCTTCTCCCGTTCACGTCTTCTTCTTTCCTTCTTGCTCATATTGTATGTATCCTCTTCTTCATTATTAATACCATCTATATTCCCTCCAATTACCACGTACTTTGTTGCTTGTAATTGTAAAATATTCACATGTGTTCTTTGTCTTTGTTGTTTGATACTCTTAATCCTTTGAGCAAACGCCTCAACAACGACACCGCCGCTTAAAAATAGCATACATATGGTAATTCTGACGGTGATAATGAGGTTATTCATGATATATACTACTGATAGAAGACGGCAAAGATGGTCCTATGGTACAGGAAATGATGAGAGGCAAGAGGTGAGATTTGATAGTAATTTAGCGATCAAACGATTATCCGTTGACCAATAGTTAGTATGGTACTAAAGAGTTGACGGCACATTAGTCACCCAGTACCTATAAGAATGAGGAGTATAACCAACAAAAAGATATGCGAATCATGTGGTACCATAGATGATGGCGGCGGCGCTGGCCAGAAATTACTTGAATGTGCCGGTTGTTTATCATCATATTTTTGCAATACAAAATGTCAACAACAGTCATGGCCATTACACAAAAAGGTATGCCGACAAAGGAAGAAGTCTGTAGTAAAGATACAATCCAATTGGAGAGGATGGTATACTCGTAGGCAGCTAGTTATAAATGATGGTCGGGATAGATGTGAGGTATGTGGTGTACTTGATAGCAAAGATAAACAGTTGAACATTTGCAATGGATGTAAATTATCATTATTCTGTTCAGTACGGTGTCAAGAGTATGCGTGGAAGAAGAAGAATCACAAGATTATATGTCAAGAAAGACAAATGATTGTACAGGTAAACTCTATAGTTACAATTCAATCTAGTTGGAGAGGATATCTGTGCAGGTTAGCAATTACAAAAAATAAAGAGAGTTCTGTATTGAAAATACAGACAGCTTGGAAAACTTCCATGAAGAGGAAGCGTGATAAGATTCGTTTGGAGAAACAGATTAGTAAAAAGTTACAGAAGAAGTCCAGACAGAGGGCGGCTTTGAAGATACAGTCTACTTGGAAGGCAGCTGTGAAGTCCAGACAAAAGGCTGCATCGAAAATACAGTCCGCTTGGAAGTTGGTATTAAGACGTAGGGAGTTAATTGACAGATCGAATAGGCCAAAAGCAATTCGTGGTACTATGGATATTCTAGCGAAGCACTTATCAGACGAAGCAATGAAACCAGTTGAAGACGTTATGAAGATGATGGTTGGGTTTACGGTAGTAATGGGCGTTTTTGCATGTTATATATCAAAATATGTAGATTTGGTAAGTATTTGCAATATTTGTTTATTTCCTCCACCATATGATTCCCTTGTTAACCTTTATTTCAAAACATTATTATACACAAAGACTTGTTGCTTGGTGGTACTCATGATGTTGATATGTGTTGATTATTTCAAGGATGATGCGGGATTTGCAAAGATACTAAATATGACTTTAGCGATATTAGGCGTTTGCTGTATGCATACGGAACGATATTATCGAGGCGAGGCTACTTATCTTATTTTTGCAGAAGAAGTGGTTGATGAGGCTGGCACTCCGGAAGAAGAAGGTGTCCCCGGTTGGACTTGGACCTTCTGGTTAAGTGAAACGATCCTAATGTCATGTCTCATGTCGAACTTGCTTCCTCCGAATAGGATATGCTTACTCTTTCTTCAAGTCACGATCATCTCATTAGTAACACTGTTGCTGCAGGGAAGACTTGAGAGATATGCAGCACTTGTCATATTACAGATCTTAATCGGAGAAGGCATGTTCGGTCCATCGGAAGAAATAATGAGCACGAAAAAGCATGAGCATGAAGCAGAGAAGAAAATACAGGAAATGGAAAGATTAATAGCAGAAGAGGAGAAGAGGAAGAGGACCATGAAAAGTTTCAAGAGAGAAGAGAAGAGGAAGAAGAAGATATTGGCCAAGAAGGAGAAGAAGAAAAAGAATCAATCCGAAGTCGACAACAAAGATCCAAAACTATTTACATTTGATGCTCGTCACATTCAATCTTTTGCTGGGGTCTAGTATCTCGATTGAGACTACCCAAAGATGACAACCACCCCTAATTCTAAATACATCATACATACAAAAACGACAGGTTTCTAGTTTACATATGATACATCCTTCATTCACATCAAGCAGACACATCCAAAGCTAATCTCAACGTATCACCCGAGAATCCACTCTTCATAGCCTGCTCCATAAACTCTTGACTAACACGATTCTTTTCCGTAACACTTCTCAACTCATCTTCCTTTGTCGGATCTAACTCCAGTGCTCTTAGATAATACTGATTCGATTCTTTCAACTTTCGTAATTCACCTAAACATTCACCAGCTAAGAGCCATGCATTTGAATTCTGTGGTAGTAGTTGTGTAGCCTGTAAACTATCTTGTACGGCATGTAATAATGCAAATTCATACATGTCATGTCGATATCGTATACCACGAAACTTTTGTTGTTGTACTTTACTGTCACCTGCCAATCGACTGAAAATTGATGATGATAATGAAGGATGGGTTGATACTGTTTGATATAAGATCTTCATTGTCTGTTCCGATGGTACTGATTCTGTCAAGTCTGTTACTAATGTGCGCAATGTGGTACGATGATTCTCAGCACGTAAGAGGTAGGCATTTGCTCGTTTCATTAGTATCAATCCCTTCGGTAATTGATCAGCAGATGATGCTGGTAGTACACGATTAATAGATTCAAGTGCTTGATCATATAATGAAATTGCCTTGGAAGGGTCATCTTCGTCGAGGTTCATATTACCCTCAATATAACTTTTCATAGAATCAACTGCCTTATCATTAATCTCACCTAATTCCATATGTTTTGTCATGATTCTATATACCTTATCAACTGAATCAACATTTGTTATTTCAATTGCATTACCAATCTCTCGATATACACCTCCACTACGCTTACGTTGGATACATCGTACCGTAGGTCCTTTACCCTTTTGCTTGTTACTCTTAGTTGATGTGAACTCTGCTGGGGATACTTTGATATTATTTCGTGAGGGTGCTAATGAGATGAAGGTTTGTATGATTGATGATGACGGCAATGATGTGCCCTTTTCTTTGTTGTTTTTAGTAGTAGATGATTGTGAGACGTATACTTCCCATATTGATTCTATATCCGATACATCGTATTCTGTTAATGATGTTGATGGATGAAATTGTTGACACCTTCCAATGAAAGGGTGATATCTTCTTTGTTTATGTATCAATTGCTTTACTTTTGGTATCGACGAATGCACAAAACCATATACTACCAAAGAAGAGGATGCAAAGCATTGCAATGATAGTCCTATAAGCGTAGGGGATAGGCGTAGTAGATGCACCATCATCTCTCGCATGATATTGTGCCATTTTGTTGATGGAGGATACCGCAATAATCATTTGCAACTCTATTGCATACAAGTCTGTGGCGACCGAGCGTATGATATGGGCGTAAATGAATAAATAACAATCACTATCACCGCACATATAATACATCTCACCATTACATATAGTGTTAATATCTTTCAATTGGTGTGCTCAACGACGGATACCGACAGATATGTTGACCAAAAATTTGCATGAGAAATTTGAGTTGGAGATAGTTGAATGAGCCCGATTACAATGGATTAGACGCGACCTTTATATCAATTAATAAGTTTAATATAGTACTACGTCCGTGAGAGGAGCAAGAGCACAACTTTGCAGTTACGCAACCTCATAGATGTCAGAGTGGGCATCCTACAAAACAGCACAATCAAATATGAACCCCAATGTACAAGATGAAGTAATCAGTAAAACCAACAAGGTTTCACACAAACTAAAGGAGATGTATAAGAATAACATCTTACCAGCCGAGAAACGATACCGATATGATTTCTTTTATGAATCACCACATTTAACAGATGTTGAATTTGATGCCAAGCCACAAGTAATGTTAGTTGGACAATATTCGGTGGGTAAGACTAGTTTCATCCGATATATGTTAGGACGGGACTTTCCAGGGGCACGTATTGGTCCTGAACCAACCACTGATCGATTTACATGTTTAATTAACGGACCGGAGGAACGTACTATACCCGGTAATGCACTAAGTGTCCATCCAGACTTGCCATTTCGTGGATTGGAACGATTTGGTGTTAGTTTTCTTTCGAGGTTTGAGGGTAGTCAATTACCCTCTAGTGTATTACGATCAATTACACTAGTTGATACGCCGGGTATATTAAGTGGTGAGAAACAACGTGTTAACCGTGGATATGACTTTACGAAAGTAGTATCATGGTTTGCTGACCGGGCAGACTTGATTTTATTATTATTTGATGCACATAAACTTGATATTAGTGATGAACTAAAATCGGCTATTGATGTATTAAAAGGACACGAGGATAAGATCCGGTGTATCTTAAATAAGGCTGATCAAATTAATCGACAGCAGTTAATGCGTGTTTATGGTGCCTTATTATGGAGTTTGGGTAAGACAATTGACAGTCCGGAAGTATTACGTGTCTACACTGGTTCATTCTGGAGTGAACCATTACAAAATCTTGATAATGCTGAATTATTTGAACAAGAGGAGAGTGATTTGATGCGTGATTTGGCAATTCTACCACGTCAATCGGCGGTACGTAAGATTAATGAATTAGTCAAGAGGATTCGAAAAGTTAAGACATTGGCATATATAATAGGCCATTTGAAATCACAAATGCCAGCAGTTATGGGTAAGGAGAAGAAACAACAAAAGTTAATTAATGATATGCCAAACGTCTTCCGCACGATTATGAAGAAACATAATCTAGCCCCTGGTGACTTTCCTGATATCAACACCTTCAGTGCCAAATTGAAGGAAACCAAGTTTAGTGAATTCAAATCATTAAAGATGGATGAAATTCAATTATTGGAAGATTGTTTGAATAGTCATTTACCAAAGTTGATGGAGGAATTGCCAGGTGAGAAGGATACGCCGGAGACATTACGTGCCAAGTTTGAGGATGCTAGTGAGGTTGTGCCGTTGCCAACACGGGGGGCTAAGTTTGGCAAGTCGGATGCTGGTAATGGTGCATCTAATCCATTTGGTGTTAGTGAGGAGGAAGATAATTATTGGGCATTGGAGGAGAGTGCAGCTAGGTTAAAGGATTCGTTTGAGGCTTTGGGACCACAGGGTGGATTCTTAAGTCCTCAAACTGCCAAGGAGGTGTTGGTTAAGACTGGATTGCAAAAGGGTACGTACTTTTAATTGTCGATCATATCATGTGTCTAATGTTGTATATGATCTTTTCTCTAACATATCACATGCTTACCCTTAATCATATACACACCTCTCTATAGATCAACTCCGTCAAATTTGGAATCTAAGTGATATCGATAGAGATGGATACTTGGACCATCATGAGTATGTCGTGGCCATGTTCTTATGTGATGCGGTCATTCAAAAGGGACGGCCTATCCCAGCAGAGCTTCCCACGAGTGTCATCCCTCCTAGTAAGAGGACGTCAAAGGCTGGTATGTTCTAAAATGATTAGAGTTATGATGAAAGAGTGGACATATCTTATGTCTTGAGTTTATTTTTTGTTTGTATTATATTATTGGGTGAGAATTCTAAAGCAAAATCAATAAGTTTGGGATAGTTTATTGTGTAGAAAACTTAGTAGCAATGCTTTGATATACTATGTCTGCATACCTATTGTTAATAGTATATGAAGTAAGAAATATAGTATTCTTCAAGATGACTAACCCTGACTCATCATAGCTCATCATCTTTGATTTGCAATTGCAATACCCGAATACCCTCTTACTCTCTATGTTTCGATATATTGTATGGTGGTGTCATATGTTGTCATCTTCATCAGCTACATCTTCTTTATACTCTCCAATCATACTATTCTCAGATATTTTTACACCTCTCTTGGCCATATCTTTATGCATGACTCGCATAAAGCAACTTTTATATGCATCAAATAGTTCCTCACAATTTTCTTCTTTATCTGATAATTGGGCTGTATAACATGCGTCATACAATTTTTTCTTCTTTCTACATATACGTGTTGCTTTATCATATCCCGTCTCATTCTTTGGCTGCTTCTTTGCTTTATTATTGGTAGATGGTGTTGTTATGGTCGTCGGTGTAGTTGATGATTCAGAGGTTATCTCCGGGCGGCTTTGACTAGATCCCATTATACTACCTCTGCACTACAGTTAGTAAAGGTATATATGAAGAGGTGTGTGGAGATGGTTAGAGAGATATTAAAATAATGCTTGCCGCCAGGCCGAGATACAATAAATGTAGGTATTGCCGCCTTGATATTATCTAACTCCCGTATAAGTAATATTATGGTACCAAGACTTATCAAGTACGCTACTTATTTTGTTGTTAACTGGTAGTGCATTCTTTGGTTGTGGCTTGGAGGACGTTGAACTTAGAGAAGGGCTGCCAGAAATCGGGGAAGAGGCATTCACTAACTGTAAAGAATTGAAAAGAATCACAATACCTTCCACCGTTATACAGATAGGTCAAAGAGCATTCTATGGTTGTGATAAATTGGAGGAGATTGAACTGAATGAAGGTCTGTTGGAGATTGGGAAGAGTGCATTCCATGGTTGTACTACACTGAAACGTATTATAATCCCATCAACCATTTCATTGATCGATAAGGACGTATTTGCTACTTGTGATCTATTGGAAAGTGTTCAGCTTCCCGAAGGACTTGTTGAAATCAGGGATGAGGCGTTTTTTGGCTGTGACAAATTGAAAGACTTGAACATGCCCTCAACATTGAAAATGATTGGATCCTCGGCTTTTTATTACTCAGTTGCAGATTATTTTAGTCTACCTGATGGCATTGAGAGTATTGGACAGAATGCATTTGAGTCCAGTCAGCTCGTTAAGTTCAGAATGCCACCTCTTATAACAACAGTCCCTCGACAAATGTTGCTTGATTGCAGAAGCATGTTCTCTTTAGAACTGCCTGAAAATGTCACCCAAATTGAAGAGGATGCATTTACCAATACTGCATCATTAAGAAATATAGCAATATCACCTTGGACTAAAGAGCCTGAAGGGAAACCTTTCCAGAATGGAATTGCAATGAAATATCGATTTAGCAACCTACCAATTCATAAAATGATATACTATCAATCATATAATAACATTACAGCAGAGCAACTCAATGAAGCGACCACCATGAAAAAAAGGGTATTGGGTAGTAAGTTCAATCCAACCGGTAATCTACAAGATAGTTTGGGGATGACTCCTCTCCACATACTTGCATGTTCTACTATACAACATATTGAGTTATACAAAATATTGGTTACGAAGTATCCCGGGAATCTTATCACCAAGGACAGATGTGGTGCAGTACCATTCCTTTATGCAATTTGGGGGAGTTCACCCGACGAGGTTGTACAGTTTTTGGTAGGTAGCTACAAATCAATACACCCAAATTATGAGCCGGCCTGGGAGGAGATGATGTTGACATTGGTGAGAGCTGATGCACCAAAAAAGGTTATCCAGAATCTATTTCAAGTCCAGCAAGAGTCATTTCCTGATCAAGATATAGATTGGTGGAGAACTTTTATTAAAGAAATGCCACATATGGATATCGAGAATGTTTCACAAATTACTTTTCAGGCTATCGTTCAGTGTTGCATCTCAAAGCGTTTGAATGAAATAGGTCTAAAACTTTGGCGAGACGACATACACAACCACCTTGAATACGCGTATTCTATGAATAGGAAAAGAATACCTTGGTTTAATGGAATGAACTCCAAGCTGACTCAATTTGAAACTGAGTATACCAAGCTGAAGGAAGCCACTATACTGCTTGAACTTGCTATATGGAAGAATAAGATGTGCGTTATCAATGGCAACAAGAAAAGGTACAACAAGAAAGCGAAGATTGAAAGTTTTGATCGAGAGAATTGTCGTATCAATTGTTGTGCTGATATTGTTATTGAACATGTGCTTCCGTACCTTGTGTCAATGCCAGATGTTGAAATTGATTATGAATTTTACAGTGACAGTGAGGATGAGGAGATTGAGGAGATCGAGGTTGAGGAGATCGAGGTTGACTCTGACGGTGACTATTGAGAATCAATTATAAAAATGAGTTGATAAGCAGAAAGCTAATAGTAGAATTGAGATTTGATGTCTATCCTATTATTCATTAAACACCATGGAGCGCAACGCTACTGAACTCTCCTTTCCTGTTGCATCGACTAGTTGACTAAATATTCCATCCTCATTCGACAGCAGTTCAGCTGGAGTACCAAACTCTGCCGCTCTTCCTTGATCTACAACCAGGATGACATCGTAATCCATGATTGTGTTGAGTCTGTGAGCTATTGTGAGGAGTGTCGTTCCGTCGAAGCGTGACCTCAACATTCTCTGTATCTGTGCATCCGTCTCTCCATCTACACTTGCTGTTGCTTCATCGAGGAAGAGCAGCCTTGGCTCTGCAAGCATGGCTCGTCCAAGACATATCAGTTGCCGTTCACCTACACTAAAGTTACGGCCACCTTCTTCAACTACTTCATTTATATCTCCTAATCCTCTCGAGGCACCACGGACAGACAGAAGTGCTTCTGTAACTTCCTTGTCTGTATAGTCTTCAAAGGGATCAAGGCATTGCTTTAATGTGCCTGGAAGCAACACAGGTTCTTGTGGGATGATAGTCATGCCATTCGGTCTACCTCTAACATCTTGTAGACTTATTCTTGAAATATCTTGTCCGTCAAAGATGATATTACCACCTTCCAACTCAACCAATCTAAATAGGGCGGCAGCCAATGTACTCTTGCCTGCACCTGTTCGACCGACTACACCACATCGTTGACCAGACTTGAGGGAGAATGATAGGCCATTCAATGATAAAGGGAGGCCAGGACGATATCTAAGGTCAACCTTATCAAAAGTCAAGTCACCACGAGAAGGCCAGGAGTCATCCACTGACTCTGGCTTGTGTGATTTATCTTCTTCTTGAGGAATATCTATCATGGCAAGTACTCGTTCTAGAGACGTCATGCTTGCTTCACTCTCAGAAATGCCTTGGACGAAGAAACTCAGACTAATGGTAAAGTTTGCCGACCAAATGATGAGCATGGCGGCTATACCCGGGTCTAGATTCAATACATCATTGAAACAAGCCACAAAGGCTACGGAAAATAGTACCGAGCAAGCTCCTAGCATTTGTATTCGAACAGCCAACCATCTATGTGCTGCCATAAAGTTCATCATCATACCGCTGTTTTCATCAAGCGATATTCGAAATACATTGGAAAAGTAAGCAGACTTTCCAAACACTCTCATGGTTGATGTTCCATCGATGGCTTCTCCTAATTGAGCTTGGACGGGAGATCTACTTGTCGCATCTAAACGTTGTAAATCAACAGCTGACTTGCGATAGTGAAGTACTAACACCCAGTACATGACAGTGATGAACAATATGACAACCAACTGCCACGGGAGGATAATCGATTGGAGTATTATTCCAGTAAAAATCCATCCAAGTGAGGTCATGAGCACTGTCATGTTCATTACCAGCGTCACATCCAACGTTTCTGTATCATAAGTAAATCTATTCATCAATCTACCAATGGGTGTGGTATCGAAATAAGACATCGGGGCATATAAGACCTTGTTTAACATCACCGCGAAGAGACGACTAGCTCCTCGTGCTCCACCTTGGATGATCCAATTTGTTCTTAATATTGTCGATACACATGATATGAGCAATATTATCAAATATGTCTTGATGTAGTCATATTGAGCATCTAGTCCACTAGATTGTGCGGCATACTCTCTACCAAATTGATATACTGGTTCATAGGCGCCTTGAGTCCATATGGCCAACCACCACTCAGTAGCAACATACATACCTCGGTCAATCGCCATTGAGACAATTATGACACCGAAGAAGAAGGGTCCGCCAGCCCAGTGGAACCACGCGAGCCATGTTGACATTTGAGAAAGACCAAACTTTCGTTCCTCGACAGTCATAATCTTACCGTCTTCATCTTTGGGAATAATCGGATCCCTTGGCTTGATTGATCGGTCAATATCAGCAATCTTGCTGCTCTTTGCAGTGGTTGCTATTGGGGAAAGTTGTACAGCAAGGGAAGGGTCGACTTGCTGCTCATTGCTATGGTCTTCTTGTACACTTGACCGTATTGCCTCAATCGCATCCATCTCATTTGGGTCACTAGGATGACACTGTTCAAGTTCATCCCATTCCCCAACAAACACACTCTTGCCATTGACCAATACCAGTATCGAATCAACCAGGTTTAGAAAGTGCGAGGCATGTGTAACTAGAACAACAGCCGTATTACTGAAGAGACCATTACCTCCCGGCGGTTTGAATAGCTTCTCGAATACCTTCTTGCCCGTACCGGCGTCTAAAGCAGAGAGTACATCATCTAGTATTGCCACGTCCGGTTGGGAGTAGGCCACACGTGCCAGTGACATGCGAGCTTTTTGACCTCCGCTAAGAGTCACACCACGTTCACCAATCTCAGTCAAATCCTTGTAGTGGAATGTTTCTATATCGGCAGTTAAACAGCATGCCTCGAGTACTCGGTCATATCTTTCCTTATCATATGGCTCACCAAACAGTATATTATCCCTCACGGTGGCATTCAATATGAAGGGTATCTGACTAGCAAAGGATATCCTTCCCGATACTTTAAATCTATCATCCTCACTCATGGGCGTTAGTTCACCAATCAAACCTTGAACTAACGTTGACTTCCCAGCGGCCACTGGTCCAACCACACACATGATTTCCGATCTATGTACTGTCATGTTAATGGTCGATAGAGTAAAGGAGTTGGGAGTATGTGGATCACCCACACAAAAGCTAGCATTGATATCCACCAAAGGTTTGAGTCTATCAGTATCTTCCGATGACCCCTTGGATATACTAGATTCGCCATTCTCTTCTAATAGTACCGTTGATCCATTTCCACTCACATCACCGTCGCCACTACTAGTTTCAATCCAATCATCTAATGAATCTCTAGCAAAGAATAAACTAAATCGATGACAAGCCTGGAAACCCTGAGCAGCCTTACCCATAAATTTCCCGGCATAATTAATTGGAAACCTCAATGCCGCAAATAGGAATAAGCTAGTAAATGTCATACTTGCCGTAATAACATTACTTTCATCCATTAATGTATACACCACAAATGTTAACCCACTGGCAATTACTGGACTGGTAACTGTTGCAAAAATTGTTAATGATAAGAAGAATAATTCTTTATGAAGGTACTTCACTTCCATCTTTCGAAGATTCATTATACGTTCAATAAATCGTCCTTCGTAACAATTCAATTTAGTAAATCTAATTCCCTGTAACATGGCACTTGTACTTTCCACACGTTTATCAGCAGACTTCACACGTAGTTTACGTATATACATCATTTTCTTAACAACCCAATGTACAAACGGCACTATCAAAAACATGGTAGTTATACCCACTAAACTTGCCACACCTAATTCTAATACTAATAATATACCCACAATTATCATTGCCAATGGACAACTCCAACTGTAATGTCCTTCCTGTGTTAATTCAAATAACTTTTGTGCATCAACTGCTACTAGATTTGTAATTTCACCAGATGTTAATCCTGAACGACCACGGGGTGTCATGGATAATACATGTCCATGAGCAGCACTAACAACTGCACTTCGTAATGTAATTCCAGTTCGAAATGATAAAAACTTTTGACGTTCATTACTAACTCCCTCAATTAATGATACAATAAATATACAAAATGCTAATGTTAATCCCTCTTTCACAAAGTTTTGTCCTGGATTATCCTCTAGACGGAGGAGTACCTCACGTACTAATAGGGGTAATGAACATTGACATATAACTACAATGAATTGCCATAGTGCTGCTTTGATGTAGGTTGGTTTAGCTATTATCCATAATATTTTTAGGAAGGATTTTGTTGTTGAGTTTGTCTTTTTGTTTCTTCTGTTATTGGTTGTTGTTGTAGATTGTTGTTGTTGAGCAGCAGCCTGTTGCTGTTGTTGTTCCTTCTGGACCTTCCAGAATATATCAGCCAAGTATTGTGCCTCCATTGTAGCCGGCACTGCATAGCAATCATCTTTACTCAATTCACCAATCCTATCTGCTTGTTGTACATCTGACGATTGCTGTAATTCTATATCACCAACGTGTGTTTGTTTACGCTGTTTATGCAATGCCGCGCCACGTTTTAATATAGGTGACATGTACGAATAGAAGAGCGAGTGGCGAAGGTGTTGTAGACAGCTTCTTCTATGTTGTAAGGAGGGTGCTGGTGTTGTAGTTGTGTTGATGGAGGTCTTCTCATCTTCAGGCCATGCTTTCATTGTTGAAGTAGAGGAGGGGATTATACCCTTGGTGTTGTTGTTACGACTACGCCTGCTGTCTTGCAAGGGAGATATAGTATCTAATTCTTCTTCTATTTCGTTCATTTCAATCTCTCGAGATGACCCTGATGATTGATCTGTACATGTATCACCTACTTTGTTGTCAACAAGAGACATTGCAATTCAGATGAGTTGAGCCTATCGTGAGTTATCTATATTGTTTGGTGAGCCATATGATAAGGAAA
>Ga0214478_100516_pt1 | contig 22379 bp, 18 predicted proteins | sample M1_20Mar14CPVII9_2_FD_178001 | JGI IMG/M metagenome (GOLD analysis project Ga0214478, IMG submission 178001) | Marine eukaryotic communities from Monterey Bay, California, United States - M1_20Mar14CPVII9sort6BwellD7 | ecosystem: Environmental > Aquatic > Marine > Unclassified | place: USA...
TCGGCACCGCTGCTGTTTTTGCTGCTACTACACAAGAGACGCATGGCCTTCTCCTCTTCAGCATCAGTAGCAAACATACTAAGAAAGAATAGACGTTTCTTCTTCATTGGCGATGCCAAATCAATTGTATTTCGAATTGCCTCCTCAACCGTAATTGGTTCTCCAGCATCAACACTAATCTTCTGTGATGGTACAATCCCATGATGACGTTTTAACATATCAAGGATAAAGTTGGTAGATTGAGGTGTATTCGGGATGATTAAACCGACCGAGTCGCCCGGTTCATAATCTAATGAAAAGTCATCGGGTAGTGATAATGTCATTTCGATTACCCGTTTGCCATTCTTGTCATATTGAAGAGTAGCTCCTTTATCTCCTAACGACGACGATGAGAGTGGGAAGGAATCTTCATACATTTTCATTGCTTGAATTAACTTGTCATCATTCCATTCTCCTTTCTTATCTCCACATAAAATCTCATTTGTCACCCGTTGTGCACAATCTACAGTCGTATTAGTCAAGTATCTAGCATCCAAAACCTGACTTTCATACGGGTTCGTAGCTGTATACAGGAATCCAGAACTACCCGATGATATTGAGCAGATCGAATCACCTCTTGTCCGTTGCTTCACTTCTCCATCATGTATCAGTTCACATGATGATAATGCTGATGCCATCTTTGGTAATGTTGATGCTTCACATGTTGGTAGTGGCGTCTTGGATGGTAGGGATAGAAGATTGCGTATTGTGGCTACTCCTCCAGTGGCTGACGAGTCAGAAGAAGATGCAGTTGACGTGACTGCTTGAGATGCGACTTCTTCAACTAACTCTTCAGTATCAGTCTTCTTCTCCTCCTCTACTATCGAGGAAGCTGATTCCTTGAGTTTCTTTGGTAGAGCTACAGGTGCAGGTGCTTGAGCAACAGGGGTTTGATCTACCGGCGGTGCCTTCTCAACAACAGTAGCAGCAGTAGCAGTAGTGCCAACAGTCTGATGCTCCTCTTCATTCTTCATAACAACACCATGAACCTCACCCTTACAAACACTTGCCAATTTACCAATAACACTACCCACCCATGGCTCTACTACATCTTCTAATCCAGTAGCCTCATCTGCCAATCCAACTTTTAATGCTCTTGTACCACCTAATTCATGTATACGTTTATCAATTACTTTACCCATGGCACAGAATACATCATAGTTGGAATCACCCAATCCTAATACTGCATACGCGACATTTTGAAATGAATTAGTAGAATTGGTTGATTTACGTTTCATCCAACGTATAAAACGATCTGCATTCTCTGGTGCATCGGCATTACCTGTAGTTGAACATATTATAATTACTCCATGTTTAATTTGTGGATTTGTTGGGTTAGGGTTAGGGGGTGATGATAGCCATGTATCTAAACATTGTTTCTTGTAGGAGTTTAATTCACAACAGATTACTGAATTGAAATATCCAAGAAAGGATGGATTGGATAGGTAGGATTGATATGTTGATGATAAGTCTTTGGCAATGTGTTCGGCGTTTCCTGTTGCTGAACCGTAGAGGATGTACAGTGGTGATGTTGATTTATCTGGTGTTACTGTTGATGGTAGTGTTGTTGTAGTTGGTGTAGGTGGTGGTGTCGATTGTTCAGTCTCAATCTTCTTCTCCTCAGACTTCTCAATCTCTTTCTCCTTTTCAACCTCCTCCTTCTCTTCTACCACATTATCATCAGCCAAACAACTAATCTCCAACCTACCCAACACCACCTCCAAGTATGGTTCAACTGTACTTTCTAAATTACCCGTTCCCTCATCTGCACATACTACCTCCATTGCTTTTATTGCACCCCAATCATCTGATGATAACTTTTTATCAATCAATTTACCTGACTCGCAAAATTGATCATAGTTTGTATCTCCGAGGGCTAGTACTGAATATGTCATGTGTTGTAATGGCTTCTCTTTGGAACTAGTAGTGGTGTCAATTAAAGAGGTTAGTGTTGCAGGAGGCGACTTTTTTATATATCGTACAAACCGTCCGGCATTCTCGGGTGGGTCACCATTACCGGTTGTTGAACATATTATTATTACTGCATGTTTCTTCACTACCAACTCATTACCATTGCTATCATATGAGGTAGTAGAAGGTGGTACAATCCATGATTCCATTAACTTTTTACGTTTGAAATGATTCAATTCCATAACATCTGCTGAGGTAAAGAATGATTCATTATTGTTGTTGTTATTATTGATTGTTTTACCTAAATCTTTAGCGATATGTTCAGAGTTACCGGTTGCGGAACCGTATAGTATTGTCACCTTCATGGTTGGTGGGTGGTTTTGAGGTATGAAACTGGTTGATATGACGAGATTGAGAGCCGTGCAGTGCCGCTATGGCCACGCCAGAAAAAATGCTACAGTAGAAATAAAGCACGTTCTTCGTTTTCATGTGGCTGACAACTCTTTAATGGAAGTGAACTGCCGACTGCCGTCTTTGTGAGCACCAAGCAAATTGGTAGGTACTTTAGAATGGCTACAATACTCCATAGCTTGAATTGCCATTGTAGCGATGCTATATATACTACTAACAGTCTATTCCCATGCTAACAGTCCCTCTTCTGATATGAAGACCACCGCCCAATTGCAATGCAATTTTGCTCGCCGTGATCACTGATCACTCTCATTTCATTTCTTTGTAACTGAGGAGTTGCTGCTTATTATCCACTCATCTCCACTCAATTGGTATGGCTAATATATACTAATGTTCCTCTTCCTATACTTGTTCATGCTACTTTCGTCATCTTCTAAGATATTGAGTAGATCATTGGCATTTTCATCAACATCAAAGATACTTCAAAGAATACATCATCATCGTGCACGTACTTTTATTGGCCATCAATATCACCATACCGGGCCATTATTTCAGAGTATGAGTGCCAATAGCAAAGACATCGTGTCAACTAATGACAATAAGAAAGCTAAATTAGATGAACACACTGATATTGTCCAAGACGAGGAGATTGATATTGACGCAACAACTTCCACAGTCGATAATCTACCCAGAGGTATACCAGATAGTTATTCAATAATAAACCATACAACTTTCCCACCTTCAGGGTTTACAATAGAACAAATTGAACAAACGTTCTCTTCTCATGATATTAATCGATTAAAGTTACAACCAGATAATATTACAATTCCAGTAGCATTATCGTTATTATCACAAGATGAATTTCCAACACTAACAAATGCAAGAAAAGCTGTTCGACGGAGAAGAATCTTATTACATCGTGGTCCTCTTATTGCCAACGAGAAAGGAGAGGATACCATATTCAATAAGGATAAGTTAGTAATGGGACAAACTGATGATAGAGTGTTCCCAGGAGATACACTTGCAGTACAGGTTCGTATGGAACATAATTATGACGAATGCAAGAACCACGATAGTGATAAACCATTTGACTTACCCGTTGTATACGAAGATGATTATTTTGCGATAGTGAACAAGCCCGAAGGCATTGTTGTATTTTCACACAAGAATGGCGGATTCGGAAGAGAAAATGTCAACTCATGTCTTCCTTGGGTACTTACACCGCCTAAAGCAGGAGTTGTTTCGGTAATGAGACGACCAGCACCAGTTCACAGAATAGACAGAGTGAGTGATTATGTGTATGCTTTTCTTTTTTGTTGTGTATTGGGTGCACGAGCTCATGATATATTTCTCTTCTTTCTAAAACAAGGGTACAAGTGGATTGCTGGTGTGTGCCAAAACCAAACCTGCGATGGTTGAGCTTGGAATGCAATTTAGAGAGCGTAAGGCTAAGAAGACTTGTAAGTTCTACAAATTATGTGTTCAAAAAGTATACTCTATATCATTGCCAATTGCCAACACACATTCTCTCTCTTCTCTATAGATACTGCAATTGTAAATGGTGATATTAAAGAGCCAAATGAATCTCAAATCACATCTCAGGAGGCAATAAACATGGGAGTCTGTATACATACGTCAGAAGAATCATCATGCAATTGGCAACTTATTGATTACGACTTGGAGCTTGAAGGGAAACCTCAATCTGCCGTTACAATCTGGAGGACATTGAAGCAATGGTCAGGCGTGAAAGATGCATTGAATGAAACAGTGAGCTTGGTGGAACTTAAACCAAAAACAGGCAGGCATCATCAACTGGAAAGTCCGCGTTTGTATTGCTTTATCTTGTGAATTCGTGTGTTTAATATGAAGTCTCGGTGATTTTACAACTTCATTTGGTTTTAGTATGCCTTTACCTGATTACCCTTGCAAACGACAAGTACCAACAGTCTCTCTTTCATTATCAAAATCTTGCTTACGCGCATCTTCCAGAGACGACATATGGTAAGTGATTGCAATAGCTATGTCTTTCGTATCCCAAGCTTAGTCGTCTCAACATTGTTTCATACTAATGACAACCTAGGCGTGGGTTTCGAAATGCCCTCTTCTTGGAGACAAGAGATATGACGGTGGCGGGCTCATCAACGCGAAATTCCAAGAAGATGGATTCTATCTCTGTAGTACTGAAATTACGCTAGAACATCCGTATTATAATACCGAAGTAGGCCGTAAAGAGTATGATTCCATGAAACAGAGTAAACCTAATGGTGAAGACAATGTTGCAGTGTGGATGGACGAGAATACAGATCTTGTCATGGTTAGAGCTCAGATTCCTCTTCCAGACAAGTTCAAGTTATTCACGGATAGAGAAGCGCAAGTCACAAGTAGATAGATTAGAGACAACAGCTAATGATCTCTACAAACTTTCTATCTATTTGTTAACTTTAGTCAACTTCCTACATCTATATCTATCTTGTTCCAAGTTCTAGACAACACTCACATACTCGTCACAAGTGACCATTGGTACTTTAAAGCCGTAACAATGTACTCTTATTGCTCTATCACATCTATGCCTCCTCTTCTGTAGGTTTGAGGTCATAGCCAAGTCCCTCCCAGAATCTTGTACGAGCACTCTTCCAAACTTGAGCTACTGATTCTCCAATAGAGGTTTCCTCCTCAGAATCAACCAGCTTTTCCTTCTTTGTCCCTTCGTCTGCCTTCTTTATTTCAACGACATCATCTAGATCTGGTTCGTGGCAGTAGTAAAGACATCCTGCAATGCTCTTACTATTGCCAACTTCTACATTCTCCCAACCAGGCTCTAATTGTACCTCAACATTATTGTTCTCCTTGGCCATCTTTTCTTGTAGTAGCACCTCATAGTTGACAGTAACTACCTTCCAGAAAGGTTCAGTGGGTGGAGCCTTTGTCCAACCTGCCTTCCATGCTCCAATACAGTACATCCCAACGACTGCAAACTCCATAAAGCCATATAAAAATGGTACACACATTGCCTCTGCCAAGTCCTCACCCTGGAACATACTAAGCGCTACTGATGTGGCAATACCACAATTCTGATAACAGCACTCAATGCAAGAAGTGACACGCTCTGGCTTCTTTAACCCGGCATATGTGGTCATGACGTTGCTTAGGAAGAGTGCTACTACTATTGGTAATGCAACACCGAAGAAGAATTTGGCATCACGTTCCCATATCTTTGTGCCGCCATCGACGCCGCTTGAGACGATACCGGACAGCATGACGAGCGATACACCAGCAACACTTCCAAGCTATATGATAGAGATGCAAGAGAAGTGATGTGTTAGATAGGCTACGAGTAGGCATTTAAAAGACATACACATATAACACAACTTACCCTGTTTGCAAAGATGTGAAAGTTATGATTATCAATCTTAATACTTGCCATGATACCAGCACCAATCGCCCCAAATACAACACAAATCGATGTAACCAATGTACCAAAGTCTAACATTTCAGTAACCTTCACATCATCCTCGCCCTTGAAGATTAATGGTGTATATATTGCAAGGTTTAGTGGTAACATGATAATTGCAAGGATGGTACTAATTGCTGTCATGGTTACGGACAGTGCCAAATCTGATGTATCGAAGAGAAAAGTAAAGAGATGGTTAGTATTGCATTGTCTATTGACATATCATCTTTTAATATAATAGACGATACATAGCATATACTCACCGGCGTTAAAGATAGAGCACCACCAATTGGAATAACTACCACCGGGTGAACTAGTAACAACCAACAATGTCAAACCCATGGCATTATCCAACCCTAACATCTTCACCGTCAAGAAGCCTAGAAATGGCAACACGACGAATTGAAGTAATACACCCATGCCTAATGCACGAGTATTGTGTAATTGTTTCAGCACACAATCTAAATCGACAGTAGCCGACATACCAAATACTAATAGGAAGAGGAGGGCATGACCGATTAGCTCGGTTACTGCTAGTGGAAGACCCATGATTGTTGTATATATTGATTATATATTATGTCAACACCGCCGCCGACTACTGTATTGCAACTATCACTACGGTACGGTCGATATGTGGAGAATTGCAATTAGGTTTGGCGTTGGCTCCAGTGTAGCGTGATACTGGGCTTGTCGATCTTCTTCTACTCCTATTCAACCACGCTTTAGTACTCACATACAGGTCCACCTGCAAGTAGAGGCGGCAAGTCGAAATTCAACTCGCCGAAGTGATCGAAATGATGCGTTGGGTGTTTGGAGTAAGAAAGGAAGTCCTCCAGACTCCCAAGGGATAAAGTCCCGTCCATACATTAGAGTTGCTCTGTGTCTGTATCTCACCTCACCAACTACCGGTATCCAAAAATTGGGAACTTTCAAAAATTGGGAACTATTGTATTTATTGCAATAATATTGCTATAAACATAGTAAAACTATATACATCTCTTTTACTACATATTTGAAGTGTATATGTGAGCTGGTTAGAGTTAGATATGAATATACCACTATTTATCACTATTTAGGTAAAAATGCATACTGTTTTTGCTTTATAATAAGTTCTACGTTGAAATATGGGGCTAAATACCATCATAAATCGATTCTATATGCAATTTTAGGCTATATAGGATATTTTTAATATTGTAATTGCAATTAGTATTTCCCCCCTCCCTAGTGCTGGCCAAAATTCCCATTAGGATACCAAAAATGATCGCTAAAACGTATCATTTTTTAGTATATTTAGGCTATTTTGGCGATGATTTCCTTAATCGGGAACTTCGAAGTTCCCAATTTTTTGAAGCCGGTAGCCAACTCTAGCTCCCCTGCTGCATGCCAATCATAGAAGTAGATTTTCTATTGTCTATTGAGGTAGTCGAAGAAATATTTCTTTGCCAGTAAAATAGTGGAGCGGAGCAGACGCTCGGATCAGTTGCTTGACACAAAACACAAAAACACGGTGCACTTATAATAGTTTAAAGTATAATATACCTATCACGTTCACGGTATTAACAAGCTGCACTCCACCCCCTGCATTCTATATACGATAACAAATACAAAAATATAATGTTGCAAGAAGAAATATCCAGGTCAGCGTTTCTCTCTCCAGAAGATATACCCACTCCGATTGAAAATAACAACGAAATAAACAACAACAATAATGAACATCACGATGAATTGCAATTTTATGACCCAACAGCTATATTAGATATATCACGAGAAGTTTCATTCGGTTACTTATTTCTATTAACGGGTGGTGCTGTTGAATATGAGGCACCTACATTGGAAGAGGTACAGCAGCATACCACAACCGTGACACCTAATGAACAGAAATCTACACCGAGTAGTACTTTAGATGAAGAATCAGCATCATTAGCATATGCTTCCATTGTTGATGGGAATGTGTTATATACTTGCTTTGGTCTAAAGACTATCGTAGGCAACAACAACAGCAGTAATATACCTACAATCGGCGGAAAGCAACATTCATCATCCATATTCTGTTGCTTTCCCGATGCTTCTTTAGATGCATTACAATTAGTATTACCCCAATCATCGAAGAACAAACTCAAGATGAACAAGTTATCTGAGGTACTAAGAGATGTTAGCGACTTGCACCTTGAAACACTAGAGAATGAATGTACATCATCATTATCAACTACACCAACAAAGATACCATTATACCAGCAAATCATTATTGCATATGTACACCTATTCACATCAATAGTTAGATATCATGACACAAAGATACATTTGAAGAAAAAGAGTGTTAAAGGAGCTGACAAGAAGAAGAATGATATATTCCATTGCTGTTCCAAAATCGTCTCAAAGTTATTCTCATCAAAGAGAAGGAATGTTGCTCTTGAACAATTGCAAAAGGATACACTAGCAGATATTGATAACTCATTCAAAGGGCTAAACAGTGATATATGGGAAAGTTTAGAGAATGTAGCCACTCAAACTGCTTTCACTGGTGTTTCTGTTGAGGAATAATGTGAGAGGAAGATGTGGGGAATCTTTATGTTGCGCAAGATATGTATGCTATACTCATCAATTTGTTGTCAGTGCTATAAAAGAAATGCGTTAATTCTGATGATATAAATAGAGTACTATGTCTTTATGCGTGATAACTATAACTGATGAATGTTTGTATGAGTAACTGCGGCACCTACCCTCTACCTAGCTATTCCCTCAAGATACCATACGATACCGCATATCTTTTTGCAATTTAAGTGATTTTCAATTATGACTCATATCAACCACCTGCAATACAGGCTATTGAGCGTAGCTACCTATAATATAGTACGATAATAAGCGTCTGCTACAATGAATCTGATATCTATCATCTTCAAGCTATCAATATTACTGCCGGCGGCGGCATTCCAAACGGCGTCATATTCAAGACTTGCCACCTCAAAACTCAACCTTCAAAAAGATATTGACAATGAGCTCATTGCACGACGATCATTCTGTACCCAATCACTTGCCACACTTGCTGGTACATCAGCTATATTATCTTCAAACCCATCTATATCATATGCAGCGGATTCATCAGAGCTTACTAACTATGATGACACGTCATATGGTTTTACAATGAAAGTTCCTGCGTCTTGGCTACAAACAGAGCAAAAGTTAAGTGGTAGAAGGAAGGCTATCTTCTTCACTGATCCCAATTCGAAAGATCCTGACACTGATACCGTAAGTTTAGTGTGTTGCTTACTGACCAACTCATCGCTGTATAGTTATATGATTTGTAATGTGCGTATGAAATAAGTGTTAACATTCTAACTTTTTCATATCTTATTTCACAGATTGAAACACTGGCATTCATTGCATACACACCACTAAGGGACGACTTTACATCTCTAGCATCATTCGGGTCAGTTGATGAAGTAGCTCAATCAACTATATTACCAAAGAGCGATTTAGCAGGAAACAAAGATACCTCCAAACTGTTATCGGCGGTTTCTAAGAATAATGCCTATTACTTTGATTACACTGCCACACCAGTAGTACCGATTGGGGAGACTGAAAAGTCATCAGGAACATTAACCAAAAATGTAAAAACCCAACATTTTCGATCGATATTTACATTGCTAGAATTGAAAGGTGCTGCTGGGCTTACATTGGTTACTATTACATTGCAAACAAGTGAAGATAGATATGCAGGTATGAAGGGGGTGTTTGATAATGTTATTGATTCATTCGGGAAGGTAAAATAAGCGTAATCTCAACTAAGTTTATGTTGATACGTCATGGTTCGGAATGAACAAAACAAGTAGGAATGAACAAAACAAGTAGTAGAGAAGTTACATGCAGTTCAAGGATTAATTCAGCTATCCCGAATTAGTAGAAATGGTTTACTGAAAGAGATACCGGAGAATGTACTGGCAATAGAGACATCAGTAGAGAAGCTAAGTACCAACATATCAGTATAATATAAGTACCAATAGTCTATCTCACGCTGATACTCAATGCGTAACATGCTCACAAGATATGTCTCTGCCAAGTACATTTCAAAAATACTCACAAGAGTCCAATGTGATACCCAAACACTATATGCTTGATGCAGCTATACCAATGCGCTTCAATATCAGCTTGGTGGATCGAATAGACAACTTTAGAGGCAACAACTGCATGAACAGATCAGATAAATGAAGGCAGTGCAGGTAGTACTCATGAGGATACCAATGCCGGTATCTTCTCAACTCTAACTCTCAAATCTCAAACTTTATTCTTCTTGTGCTACTTTTGCCATGGACAAAGCAGATAATAATATAGACCAATTCCTTACCATTACAGGTACTACAGATCGGGATGTTGCAATACAATATCTACAGATGGCAGCTGGCGGCGATGATAACAAGTTGGAAGTTGCTGTAAGTCTTTTCTTAGAAGTCGGAGATGACCAACAGGAGATAGTGGCTGATAGTAGTACTACTGCTGATATTGGTATTGATGCCGCCAATGATGAGGATATACTAGTAGATGATGATAATGAGTCAAATGTATTGTCAGAACCAGATTATGATTATTTAGTAGAAGATGAGAATGAGAACAACACAACTTTTGATACACTCTGTCGGGATATTATTGTGGAACGTGAAGAAATAGTCAATGATACAGTACAACAACACGCTGATGATGATGTTAATGATATTGACATATCACCAGATTATTATGATAACTTAGGATTAGATTGTGCAGAATTATCGGCTACGGCTTTTGATGAGTTTGCCCCCATAGAAGAGAAGAAACAAGAGGAAGAAGATAACATGAAAGTTCGATCTAAAGACGATGAGCAATATAATTTCTACGTAGAAGAAATTGTAGATGATGGTGAGGAGTATATATTGGGTACATTGATGGTACGGGTATTGCAAGCAAAGCATGTCAAGGTAAGTAATGTTATTCCTTTTGTGCATATCTCATGCACAAATTTTACTAACCATTCATATTTATATAGTCAAATCCAAACAATCAAGGAGGGAATATGATTGCCAATCTACTGTCTAGTCATAGACGTAATCGTCATCAACAACGACCAACAATGAGTCCAGCCTCTGCCATTGCTAGTGGTAACCTAACTCCCTATAGTAATCAACAACTCTATGCACAATTAACATATAACAATCAAGGACAATTAACCTCTAATGCACTTGAACATATGAATGGAGATTATCATTGGTCAAGAAGTGATCAATCATACTTTGATGTTACATGTTCTGCATTTCCATTAAGGATGGGTGAGAAGAAGATGGTGCATCATCAACAACCTTCGAGACCACTGGTTAAAAAGCAAGCTTCTTCGGCACCAACATTATCCTCTTCACAGAAGGACGATGTCTCTTGTGGTGGTAGCAAACCAAACAATAATGAAATTCAACAACAACCAGTACTAAAGCCAGAGAAGAAACGTCAATCTTCACCAATACTGCAACTATCACTCTTCTCGAAGAATACTCATGGATCAAACCATAAGCAAAAGGGTAACTCGTGGCCATTCCAAAATGAAAAGGACGTCGAAGAAGTGAATGATGATGATTATCTTATTGGAAAGTGTTCCATCAACATACAAAGAATACTATCAGGTAAAACGCCGTACTTTGATGAGTGGATTGATATTCAGAGCAACAACCATAACAACAATAACGAGAATGAATCGTCTGCAGGCAGGGTACGGATTGTTATTGAATACGAATCAACCGACCCACCACCACGTCCTGGTGATATGTGCACATTTGCAAATACACATCTAATTGAAGACGAGCTATATCCTATACCGCTCTACTCGATTAAGAAGACTGTGCAGCCACTTATCGCTCGATCAAGTATGAGTATGTCTACACTACCTTCTGCATCTTCTACACACAAACCTCCCGCAAAGTATACAACGAAATTAGCTCGTTATCCCAAAACATTCCGTGTCGAGGAGGTAGTCGGTGATATTGTAATTCTTTCATACACTACGCCCATAGAGAATTGGCAGTGTACCTTTGAAGTGCATCGGTATCTCCTATTATGCGTCGAACGGCATCAGGCAATAGTTGAAAAGTTTAAAGAACAAACATTGGACTTGTTTGATAACTTATCACAGTCACCAGCGTTGGAACAAATCTCCAAGACTGTAGAAACCTTGCCCGATGAGGGATTGGTATATGTTGGCGCTGGTGTGCTTGGAGAAAGTGTTAATTTGTTGGGGAGATGGTGGGAGACGGGTGTTGAGGGCATGGTTGAAGATGTTGTTAATGGAACAAATCTGGACGGAAGGTATAGTCACTTGTCGGATGATGAAGAGGAAGTGAACGATGAGACTGTAGGCGGTGTCTATAATCAGTTGCAGGATATGACTCTTGATGAAAGCGATACCTCAGCACTTCCAGGCATGCCGTGCTGTCCAATTACCAGACTGCCAATGATTGATCCGGTTGTATGTGCCGATGGTCATACCTATGAACGTCATGCAATATCAAGATGGTTACTATCATCGAACCGTAGTCCGCTGACCGGGGCGATACTTCCTCACACCGAACTTGCACCAAACTATCTATTGATCTCGAGCTTGGGTAGTGATCAGTCTAGTGTTGTACAAGAAGAAGGAGAGGATAATGTTATTCTCGAGGAACACCCTGGCTTGTTGGATGTATTGTAGTTTAATTTCGTCAACTTAAGATAATGTACATATTGTATACCACATATCGGCAGTGTGCACATAATTTTTGATGTAGATTTACGTACATACTATTTTCAATACTTATTCAACACTCAACTCAACCAATATAAATCAAGCAAAGACGAACGAACAAACACTACAATGAATACCATTCTAATTCTCGTAGCATTGCTACTTATCAACCTATCCGCTGGGCTAAGATTTCTACCTGAGGTTAGTTTGATTAAGAGTAGATTGTACTCGTGTCATTTTCACTACTCACCACGATATCTACTCTTTCAACTATAAAAGAGAAAGAAACCGAAGAAGGAGAAGAAGAAGACAAGGGAAGGATGGCACAAGACAAGATTCGAAGGCTGGCAGAAGGACGACCTTCCTCCCGATGCACCGCTACGAATTGGAGTTACCCACAGACCCAAAGAATGTAAGGATAAGAGCAAATCGGGAGACATCCTCAAGGTTCATTACAATGCCACCCTCTGGTCTGATCCCAAAGGAGAGAAACTCTTCGACTCATCCATCATGAGGGAAGAACCATTTGTCTTTCAGATTGGCAGGAAGAAAATGATTGAAGGATGGGAGAGGGGTCTCTTGAACATGTGTGTTGGGGAGAAGCGGAAATTGATTGTTCCTTCTAATATGGCATTCGGCGTTGTCGGTGGCTGGGGTTCTGAAACTGAGAATCGAGTCAAGCCCAACGCGACATTGGTTTACAAGGTCCATTTGATGCAGATAATGAACGAGGAAGAGGCAGCGCCATACATTGTTTGGAATGATATTTGAGAAGAGCCTTGTCATACAGACAAAAGAAGATTAAACCAGGGATAAGAGATATTCAGACCATCTCAATGATAACATCAACATCATATTATACTTGTGGCACCTCATAGTTTGTCTTTCCAGAAGCTTCATTCCACAGCCATCTCTGTTTTACATTGCACCATTTAAAGTCTTCAGGAATCGAGTCTTTCTTCTGTGCATTATATTGCCACGACAATGGTTGGTGATTACTCCAATGAAAACACTTCTTCACCTGCTCTTCATCAGCCAAATCAAAGCTTTTAATTGGCATGATGTGATCTAATTCCCAAGATTGATTGACAGGACACCGCTTTCCCCCCGATTCTTCCAGCACATCCACTCATTTCCCTCTTCTTGAAAGTGGTTTAACTCGAAGTATTTTCGGAGTTGAGTCACTGTACAGCCAAGATACTTATTCACCTTGCCAGTGTCTGATTTGCCAACTCTTTTCAGTTCGTCCCTGATTCTATTTCGTATATTGTTTTCCAACCTATATGCATAATCATTATTCCTTCGGTGCTTAATTCTCTTATTCGTCCGAAGTCGAAACTTGGCATATGCATCTGGGCTATACTGTTGTGCGTGCTCTGCACAGTATCCATCGGCAACAGTCTGTATCGTACAGCCATCAACTTTGCATGGTATGAGTTGGGAAATTCGCAGTTTGTTATATGAATCTAAAGCATGATCTTTGGCGTGGACTTGACAGTATCCTCCTGCTACACCATGTTTATCACAGCCTTCAATTGCACAAGGATAAGCATGTCTGAGACACAATCCTCGACTTTGTGCTAATACCGTACATCCTTGGTGAGAACATATAGTATTTCAGCAATATATTCATTATATAAATCTGGATCATGTACTCTGGCATGTTTCTTACAATATCCACCCAATTGAGATTGAGCTTGTTTCTCAAACCCTTCAACTTTACAGCTCGTGCCGGAGCGCAGTTTATCATAAGCACTTGGAGCGTACGCATGGGCTTGACAATATCCTCCTGCTTTTGTTCGTTTCATACATCCATCAACTTTACAACTTCGTCTAAGTTGAGATTGTAACAAGTAATTCTTGTAAGCATAATGCCTTTTACATAATCCTCGACTTTGTACTTTGTTGGTACAACCTGGGCGAGAACATATCGGCTCATCGGTGGTGGCATCGGATTTATACTTAACCGTAGGAGGTGAAAATATCTCGATTTCCTCATTAACATCAGGTCGGAGTAGGCCTCTCCTTACGACATCATCTTGCGGTGGATTAATGTGCCGAGATGATAATAATGCATTGCTGATGAGAAATAAAGAAGCTACTAACATCATTTTGTGAACGTCGTTGTGCCATGAGCCACTTGCTTTGATTGTATGTCAAGAATTTTGGGTGAACTTCTTCTTCAAACTTCTTCATTAACTTGCTTTATACCAATACTAAATTACTCAAAAGACTTGTTTTATTCTTGATCGCCCTACATTTATAACCGTCCAAGAAAGATACTATCCTGACCCAATGATACAAATTCACAATCTTTGAATGTTATCATTCTATTGATCATTTGATCACTTAAACTTTCATCTTCATCAGTATCTTTATCATCTTTCTTATTCTTCTTTGAAGTATCGTATGTTCTGTCAGTACGACCAGATAATATATCTAACCCTCTAAAGGCCGGAAGACCCCATTTACCACCAATTACCTTGGGTGTAGTAGTGACACATACACAATCTACAATCTTATCTTTCTTCTTTTCAACATTAATACATTCATTAAGAAATGATGACAATATACCTGACCCACCCTCTACCATTAAACTCAATATATTAAATTGATTATATAACTGATGTAATACATGTTGTAAATCAAGTGATGTAGACTTGTGTATTGATTGCTGAATCTGACACGGTAGTAAAGTTACTATAAGTTCCTCAACAATATCATCTTCCTTCTTATTATGAATAACAACTTGTATAGTAATCTTAATAGGTAGATATATTTCATTCTCAATATCTCCATTCTCATCAATCTTTTTTGTAACAATTATATTATAACTCTTCTTATTCCTCTTCTTGCGTTCATGTTGATCTTGGAATAGTTCAAGTAAGTCTAGAAATGATTTAGCAGCATTGGAGGAACAGCATATTATTGGATTGTGAGCTTTAATTGTATCAATTGATATATCTTCTGGTATATCCATGTTGTCTTGTATTGATATTATATCATTAAATAGTAATCGTTGTAGATTGTTTAAATGTGTGTCTAATACAATGGGCATTGGATCTTCAATTGAATAAGAAGAGGATGGTGATGATGTAGAGAGACGACAATTTAGTCTAGGTTGGTCTACTAGGAATGTCGATCCACCTACCAATATACCATCATGTATATTCCGTAAATGATGAGTAAGTTTTATGGACTCAGGACAACTAAGGAGCATATTAGATGTAGTAGATGTCGGCGCATCATTTTGATCGCTTGTGGTTGCGGCAAGCATGCCGTCTAGAGTTTGTGCATATGCCAATGTAACAAACGGACGAGATAATATAGCAACTGTCTGCTGTTGTATATCATCCTCATCATGATACTTCCGTTTATCATTCCTTCGTTTATCTTTCATCATTGATGATAGTTGAGTTGTGATGGATTTGATTTTTATGGTTGTTTCGTCGTCAGTACTACTAATCTTTGCAAGTCCATTCTGCACTGCCGCATTATCCGGACCTGTACTGGCATAACATGAACAAAGTAACATGCAAAGGAAGAGGCGATAGGCGGTCGTCATGATAACGGTTCAGCAGATAACAATGTCAACAAAGTCGATATCCTTTTTTTATGAGAGTGAGTAGAGAGCGAGTTTGGCTAGGATACCAAGGATACTGCACATTGATGAGCGATAAAGATGAGAAGGAGTTGGTTGTATGAGAGAAAGGAGAATGATTATGATCACTCAGAGCTAGGCTAATGTTTAGATTGTTATATTTATGGACTACTCTGAGGTGCACACAGATCAGCTCACAACGTATAATGTACAGTCATGACGATCATTAGTGACAGTGACGAGGTCTCAATTCGCCTACTTTATGGACTACTCTGAGGTGCACACAGATCGGCTCGACATCCATATACAGTTTGCTTCAAGATGTCCTCTCTGCTCACTTCTCCCCCTGGCAAGGGCGGTACTCTTGCCACAGCTCCACTCTCCAACAAGCCAACCTCTGCATCTCTCAATGATTTCATGTCAATGTCGAGCGGCTTTGGCAATCCTTTCGGCACTCCCTTTGCTTCCAAGAACGAAAATGCAGCTCGGTAATCCTTTCCTGTATATTGTAGATTGTTCTTTAAATGAGCTGGTATGATGCGTTCAATGTCCCACTTGGCGACCTCATCAGCAAAGTCCAACACTTCGATTGGTTCTCGATTCAATATCAATTGTTGTAGAATTGGTGCTACTAATAGCCCTCCTTGTAATGCTTTGAAACTTGCAATGTCATCTCCAACCCAATCCCAAGGATAGATTCCAGCAAAGTCAGAATTGATATCTGGTCTGCGTTCCTTTAGAGCAACATCGGCATCTTTGATATTCAGGGCACCGGGTGTAAAGAATAAACCAAACAAAACCACTCGTCTCCATCCCTGTTCTCTGATTTCAGGCGTATCCTCTAAAACATCTGTAACTGTAGTTCTAGCATGATATAATAATGGCTTTGGATCGTCTTCGAATATCTTGGGTACCTCTTTAGTAACCTCCACAACTGTATCTGTTACTAATAATGTCTTTGTTGATTTATGATAAAACACAGTCTCACCAAAGGCACCATCTTTGGAGATTAATGGACCTAGTGTCCGATATTCAAAGTCTTTCCAATCTGATGGTGCATCTTTTTGTTTAGATGGAATGACATTCGTCCGACCAGCTGGAAATCCCAGAAACGGAATTGGAAGATTAGATGGAAACGAATATTGACCAGGCTGAACCCAAACTTGTGCATCTTTAAACTTTTGTGCAAACACTCCTGCATATGTCTTGTGTTCAATTGCAACAGATCCCAAAACTATGTGTTTAACAGGTCCATGTATCTTCTCAAGCTCTATCATATATCCCAATAACTCTGGTGTTGCGGCAATTGGATCGTAAACAAACAATCCCCCATCATCTAACTTAATAACAGTCATACGTAATGGTACCTGTACATTTAATATACCAAATTTCTGATCAAATGTCCATACTTTATCTGGAACTATTGTCTCCATTATCGTCTTTTTTCTTTTGTAGGGTCCAACAGGTAATATACCCCATAATCCATACTCTTGGGGTGTTCTCTCTCGTGTGCCCAAGTAGGATGTTGTTAATCCCAATGTTGCTATTGATAATTCACCTATTTGACGTCGTGATAATTGTGGATTGGTAGATGCCTCGGAGTGTAGTGCAGTTGTGGATATTGGAGTTGTTGTTGTTGTTATTTTTTGTGGTGTTTGAAATCCTTGTACAACAATTGCAATACCTCCGCTGACAATCAGCAGAGCTGATAGTAGTAGTGTAAACAATCTCATGGTATATTGAGTATGTTTTTTATGCACTGAAGACTGAAATGCTAAAAAAATTGAGTCGAAGTTGATATTGATATATTACTCCTAGGTGTACTTTTCAGATCTTTGCAACTAGACTGTATATATAACAATGCTGTCAGCGTTATCCAATAGGACTTGCTACAATATTTGCCGATTGGGTGTGAAATAGGAGAGATGAGTCTGATGGTCATTGCAGCATTTTTTGAGAGTATATGATTGGCGAGTAAACGCGATAGAAATCGAGGTTGACAGTCGACGCCACAACTTTACTTCTCCTAGAGGTACACTACACCTACCCATATTGTACAATGTCTGCCGACGAGTGCCCTACTGATAGCGTAGATAACGCCGCCGAAGAGTTATCTAAATCGGCTCTAAGAGATAATATAGAACAGAAGGGGAAAAATGCATATTATTAGTAAGTTTTTGGTTTTGCACAAGTGACTTGTGTCATTGCAATTTTATATACCATGTCCGTATTATGATTGTACGATTATTCATATGCATTATCTCACATTGTACATATAATCTCACAAAATATATTTTTTGTTATTTTCAAGTGCACATTCACATAAAGCCGATGGACCGAAGGTGTGTTGCGTATGAGTGTTTTATACTCTTTTATCTGTGACCTCTTGATAAACCTACAACTCACAACAACTCCATTTGATGTACCTTTCTTTCATTTAACCACTCAGTGGAATGGAAAAATTGAACCTCAATTACTAAGTACATCGTCAAGTAACATTTCAACAACACCATCGGCAACTGCAAGTAGCAAGGCAACACTAATGGCTAAATCAAATATAACAAACTACGCATTCTTAGACGATGATAGTAAATTAAAGGTTTATGTCAATTTACCAGCAGTTGGAGAATGTCCAGATGAGAATATCAATTTAGAATTTACTGAAAGATCATTATGCTTGACTATTACAAATTATGTAGCGCCATTATCATCAGCAAAGAAGGAGAAAGAAGCGGACGATGAATTGTTGGTATCAGATACAGCTCCGACTGAAGAGAAGGAGAAGGAAGAAGAAGATAATAAAGTAGTAGAGACAAATCTACAAGGAGAAGATCGATGCCTATCATTTGGTAAACTCTACGGGGATATCGAGAAAGCTACCTACAAAAAAAAAGCTGATAAGGTGATTCTCATATTGAAGAAGAAGGATGATAAGACTTGGAGCTCAGTGTGTGCATGATGTATGAGATACATCTTGTGTAGTGGGAGAGAACTCAACACAACCTAATAGAGTAATGCATTACAATAGCGGAAGATTGGATTTCAAGTTTAGTTTCTTTTCGCTCTAATTGTATAGCTTTTCATCTAGAGTTATTTCTATTGTCAAAACAAGAGCGGTGGCCTCAAAACATACTAGCAGATAAAATAGGGAAGCTTATGAATTCAAACTAACTCATTTTTTATATGTTTATTCTTATTCAAATATTCAACACCAAAGGTCATATCCCCTCTGACTTGGCGAACCAAACACCCCCATAAATATACCATTAACCTTCCTAAGTACTCATGTAAGCAGAGGAATCAATCTCATCAGGTAGCTCGGGAATGTTAACCTCAAAACGAGATTGAACCTTATCCAAAATCTCCTGGTCAGGCTCGCTTGAAATGAAACTAATAGCCAAACCCTTAGTACCGAAACGACCGGCACGTCCAACACGGTGAAGGAACTGATCAGAATCATCAGGGAAGTCATAGTTGATGACAACATTCACACGCTCAATATCAATACCACGGCCAAACAAGTCAGTGGAAACAAGGATACGAGCATTGAATTCCTTGAAAGACTTGTACTTGGCAATACGCTCCTCTTGCTTCTGACCAGCATGGATGCAGATGGAAGGGAAGTTACACTCTGTCAAGAGACGGTTCAACTCATTAGCACGAGCAACCTTTGACACGAAGATGACAACTTGATTAAATTCAAGTGCATCAAGCAAGTCATTCAACTTTCGGTTCTTCTCAGCCTCGGCGAGCTTCACATAGTACAACTGAAGACCGTGAAGAGTCAACTTGGTATCATCATCGACATAAATTTCCATGGGATCCTGGCAAAACTTCTTACAAACAGGACGGATCTCCTTGCTCAAGGTAGCACTGAACATCATAACCTGCTTCTCGTGTGGGGTCATACGGAAGATCTCCTGAATATCACGACGCATATCGAGTGACTCCAAGATACGATCACACTCATCCAATACAAAGTGCTTGATATGGTCCAACTTGAGTGTCTTCTCCCTCGCCAATCCCAAAACACGTCCGGGAGTTCCTACCACAATGTGAGGGCAGTCATTCTTGAGAACATCCCTGTTAGTCTTGATGGCCACACCTCCATAGAAAACAGCAGTCTTCACCTCGGGCAGATACTTGGAGAAACGTTCGTACTCATGGGCAATCTGGAATGCCAACTCACGTGTATGACAGAGAACCAATACACTAACCTGATTCTCTCCTGCGGGGAAGGCACTGGGGTCCAATTGATGCAACGTAGCCAAAACAAACACGGCAGTCTTACCCATACCCGACTTGGCCTGACAGACAATATCCATACCAAGTACGGCCTGGGGGATACATTCATGTTGAACCTCCGAGGGATGCTCAAAACCACAATCAACAACCGCACGTAAACACTCAGGCTTGAGAATAAAATCCTTGAAACCAGACGCATGAATTCCTACATAATGTCCCCTGATGGATAAATTAATGGTGGATTTGTTTATTGAAATTTAAGAGAGTAAATAATAACACCGTGCGGATTTTGGTAGAGTAATGGGTGTTGGTATTGTCGGTGTATTAAAATGTAGTATAAATGATAATCAGTAAGAGAGAAATTCGGAAAATAGGTTGCCCCACATATAGGAACAAATTCATATGAAACAAAGCTGCCATGCCACGTTGGGTTGCCACACCCAATTTAGCCATAATTTCTTGACGGTTGTTTGATTTGCCAAGTCGATGAGGAAGCCTTGTTGAAGATTATCTGACGAAGATATAAATGTTGGTAATTGCCAATATCCCTCTCGTATAACCACCCCTCCAATATGATTCCACACCGTAAATACCCCGCAATAATAGTCACGATATTATCCAATTAATACCACCGCGCAGACTTAACTCAATCAGCCCCCCTCAGTCCTCAACGCCAAAATATTTATATTAATATCTATCCCGCAAAATTATATTTAACCCTTCAAATAAATAACACCACCTCAAATTAAATTATCGGGTATATTATTTAAAGAGTTTATTCACCGGGGACGGGCATTTAATCAAGGGGATATGGACAACTGTGTTTAAGGCTGATTTATAATTCTGTTCTCACATCTTGTGGATTTTTTTTAATAAGGAATTTGTACTTGGCATAATCGTACATCTTGGGGCAGATAAATGGCTTAATTGAAGTAATATAAGGAGACCCTCCTGACGTAGGAGGAGTCTCCTCGTATCACCTCATGGCTTTTTGGCAAGGTGGTGGCATTGCTTTTGTGTATTTTTTTATAAACTCACTTCTTTGTTTCCTTGCCTTCGGCATCGGCAGTTTCTTCGGCTGCTACATTCTGCTCTTCCTCCTCTTCGTCGTAATCGACTAGATCTTGATCTTCCTCGGCTGCTGACATGATAAAGGGTTAGTAGTAATTAGTATTATGGTGTGCGGTTGATTTGTGGTGAAATTTTTGGATATTTTTGCCCTTCGACAAAGGATACCGGGTTCACTGCAATAGCATATAGCGTCAATGAAGTTACTATTTATTAGCTTATCCGTCATCACTGCATACTATTGAGTGTAATAAAGGATTTTCTAGATGTAGTGTAGTATAGTGCGCCATACAACCGATCAAATTCTGATAGTGGTGGTCTTTTGATTTGAAAGAATGAAATTTCTCAAACGGTAGTCATTTCAAGTCACTAGCAAACATAATTTAGCGGCGGCTCTTCACAATCTCTAGTTATTATCAGCCACTATGATGGATAGAGCTACTACTACCAATCCTCTCAAGGCCAATACGGCGCTCTCCCTAATTGCAATGTGCGGAGCAATTACTTTCTTTACTATACAATTCATAAATAATTCAGATATCAACATACTCGATAATGTATCAAAACATTTAGTACCGATATCTTCCCCTTCTTCATTCACTAATAATAATAATAATAATCTCAGACAACAAACACCAACCAATAATCATCGTCGACTATCATTATCACTACCAAATGGTGGATGTGAAATAACATGGCCAAAGAAGCCAGCACCGGGCACGGCAATTACCTATGCGGCATCATACCCCGGCTGTGGTGCTCGAATGACTTGGAATCTAGTAGAGGCATTAACAGGTTTAGAAACAGGAGATGATTGGAATAATAATGGCCGTGGTGAGGAAGTTATTACAGTGAAAACACACTATCCACAATCAAATGGTATATTAGTAGACTTTGATGAAAAGATCGCTCGATCCTTC
>Ga0214478_100517_pt1 | contig 22374 bp, 23 predicted proteins | sample M1_20Mar14CPVII9_2_FD_178001 | JGI IMG/M metagenome (GOLD analysis project Ga0214478, IMG submission 178001) | Marine eukaryotic communities from Monterey Bay, California, United States - M1_20Mar14CPVII9sort6BwellD7 | ecosystem: Environmental > Aquatic > Marine > Unclassified | place: USA...
ATAATGAATGATCCTATATAAGTACCTGCAGATGGTGATGTGCTCCTGTAGCCGTGGACTCAACTTGGTCGATAATAAGGTAACACTGGTCTTATAATTGTAGAAGTTGTTATGAGTTATGATGATTTGTATCATTTATTACAAAGTTACAAATAAGAGAGATTTCCAACAATCAGAGTAGTAAGGTGTTATACATAGATATACGGCCAATTCGCTATTAGAACAGGACATCTTTAAATCAATTAAGTACAATTACCAATCACATTATCTTCTTGATTCTCATGTTTTCTATATAAGAAAACTCTATTAGGGAGAAGTCTCAATGACCCCAGAGATACCGGTTTTTAAGACGGAGGAAAGCATGGTGGGGTCATTAGGGCAGTGGAAAATTGCTCACGAACAAGGCCACTTTATATGTTATATGCATAGTTTGGTCTTTGGAGCTTGGTGCCCTATTGCAATATCTACTCGAATGCCCAAGATAGTTGGTCTTACTGACATCTAATCCATTCACTAGCAACAGATAAGCCATTCAAGACCAAGTGTGTGCACGGCTCATATCTCATCATATCACAGTTTTTCTATCCCCTCTATCATATTATTATCATATCAATTATCAATTATATATCAATCAAGCTCTACCACATCAATTCCTATCGTTAATAGAAATCATTAATATTAAGGATGTCCATCAAAGTTATTCGCACATTTGTCGTCGTGGCTGCACACTTATTGGCAGCGGCAGCAGCGCTGCTGTTTCCCTCAATTCGACCGACATGGTTTTGTATGATGATAGCATGGGCAGCAAACTTAAACATAGCAACTTAAGAGCCTTGAAGAAGAAGAATATGTTCGAGCATGACGAGAAAAAGGTTCGTGCAAAGTCAAAGAAGGCCAAGTCATCAAAGGCGAAGTCTAGGAAATCGAAGAAGTCAAAGAAGCAATCCAAGTTGTCAGATGAAGAGATGATTGAAATTTTGAATAAGATTGACTCTAATAATGACATGATGATTGATCACGACGAGGCCGAGTATGCGTTGGTCGATCAATTGGAAACTATTGATGAAGATGATTTTGATAATGTATGGAATGATATTGATGAAGATGGTTTGGGAGAAGTTTCATATGAAGATTTTATGGAATATCCATCTTTAGCTGTCGCTGCCATGAGGTCAAGTAAAACGTATCAACGTGGTTATTACATTCTGGGGAAATACTTCTTTCCATCAACCTACTTGATGGGGGTCCAGTCAAGCCTGCCAAGAATGGATGCTAAGGACCCAGTTGCAGCCAATTTGGTCAGGAAATATGCTCCTATCTTCTTCATTCCTCCTTGCACTTGTACACCGGTTGCCATGATTGGGACCAAAGTCCCAGATTGGCCTAAGCACTATAGTGTCAACAAAGGTGTCGAAGTAGAACAAGGGGGTCTTGGACTTGAAGGTGTTGTCGAATGGAGCGGGTGCAACCATTTCAAGGGTGCTATTGCAGTAGCGGCAGAAAATAATAACCCTGAAAGATGGGAAGGGAGATATTACGAGAGCTCGAGATATTCCAATGTATACCACCGTTATAGTCGTTCCTACAACAATGGTGATGTATACGAAGTTCACATGTTTGCTCTATACTTTGAGAAAGACAAGACTGGTGGATATTCTGGTGTGGCCTGCACACTTGAACCTAACCCTGTGTGGGATGAGTCATGTGGCCATAAGCATGACATTGAATCCGTATTAATTTGGTTTAAGAATAATGTTCCAACTCACATTGGTGCCAGTGCCCACGGGGGTTATGAGGTAAGACTAAGGGAGAAGTGTGTATCAAAGAAAGAATTCGTCTCGACTAACCATAACTGAGTTTTTGTTATACAGGTCAAGAGGTGGTCAGAGGTAAAGAAGGTAGGAAGCCGACCTCATATGCTCTATCATCAAGATACCCATGCAAACAATTTCTTGTTTACTGTTCGGAGGACCCATCAACTTTCCTTTTACTATGAGAGTCTTAGTGATAAGGATCTTTGCCCTTCAAGAAGACAAATTCTTGGCACGGATATTTTCTTTTTTCTATCTCCGTCCATTACGAGAGCCAGTCATAACATGTCCCCGAGAGTAGCTTCCTGGTACTATAGTGGAGGAAGTCGAAACTATGAATTCAGAAACACCATTGAAACCATTAAAGGATCCATCATTAGTGGAAGTCATTTTAAGGATGGTAGGTATGCTGATCTTGTGACAGCAAAAGGCAAAGATCATCTTGATGCCTTTCCTGAGATCAGATCGATTCCCTTTAGATTTGAGAGAAGTCTAGGAAAGGGTAATTGCCGTAATGGAAATGGTAAACGGTATTCTTTCTGCTCAAAGAAAATGAGCATTGTTGATTGTGTGGCAATTGCAAATAAGTCAGGGGCAACAGCCACTGATCATCCCGCATTTCAATACACCGATGATGGTACTTGCGAGGTACTATCTCGACTCGGAATAGCGTATACACCCACCCTGTGTTCCATGCTCAATAGCGCTGATCCCACAGATGGACTATGGCTTGAAGCTAGCAATGAATCAGCTGGCTGGTTGGTTGTTGGGAACGTAGCAAAAGGGCCTGTTGTTAGAGCTGATGGTGATTCGTCCAGACCCGGAAGAGAGTGCTTTGTTACATAAATGTGTTGATCGAATGAAATGGATAGGCATTTGCATGTATGTTAGGCGCTGGCTAGGTGTGGATGGTGAATGGGAGAGTCGCGATGGTCGTTAGACATTTGTACTTCTGTATGTGGCACATAGCCCTTGCACTTAATTTTTTGTGTAGAAGATATGTTATTGAGTATTGATTAGTATGACCTGTACCTAGCCCTCGATCTCTTCCAGCTTACTCCTTTGCCCGGACAAGTACATGAGGATCACCACCACTTCCTCTTGCAATTACAATATCATCATCTAGATATGTGATCTCCAAATATCTGTAACGTTGCCATGATTCTGGTATTGGCAAGGATACTCCACCAACTTCTATACTTTCAAACTTTTCAAGAAATAATGTACCATCTTCTGCTTCTGTTGATGATACTTCCAAGCTTGTTCCGAAGATTATATCGATTGGTACCTGTCCAAAGATTATTTTGGATGATAGGACTATTTCAACTTGAGTCTGATTAGAGTGTATTCTCATGTATAATCCCTTGAGTGAGTATAAACTACTTAATAATGATCGTAATGGTGACGATGACTCGTCGGTATCATCTCCGAATGAATAGTACTCAGGCGGCAGTAACTCCTTGATAAGTTGTGTACCCAAATCATTCTTGGATAATACAAAGTTCCATTGCCCATTTAACCTCAAATCATATGCCGGTCTCATACTCTCTGGTTTCAAACATTCTAATTCTTCCATGACACGAATCTCTTCCTCCGAATCACTAATACCAGCCAACAACTCTTCTTTCAATGATTCAATCTTTTCATACCTTCTATCATCATTAATATTCTCATCAAACAAATCTTCCATTGAACATGTATCTTTAGAAGTTGACGAATATATATCAATACCTTCTTTTTGTAACTCATCTTTAATCCAATTTTCATAATTTAGTTTCTCCTTCCAACCACGTACACTTCCCGCCATGGTTATTGATTCACCTTCCAATTCGGTGGGATAGCCATCATCGACTAGACCCAAGGCTACATTAATTGAGGCGGCGGCTACCATTTCAACATTAATGGGAGGTGCTAATGGTACTGCTAACGCGTCGGGTAGGTTATCGGCCAATGCCTGAAATGGATACAAGCCTAGAACTTCAGAGGCTAATCCACCAAGACTGGATGGTATACGTGGTGGATTTAGACTTATTTCTTCTCCTCCATAGATGAATGTTGGCTGCATATGTGTGTGTATAGGACACGGGGAAGGTCGAGTTAGAAGGGTGTGTGCATAAGATATGCTCAAGATACCAATCCACACTTACCTTGATAATGCATCCTTGATCACCAAAGCATTCTCTCAATACCGACTCTGAATCCTAATGATAAGAGAGATATAGAGATAAGAAGTGAGTATAAAGGCATATAGAAGATGACCACAAGGGTCAGTACAACAATGTGCATGAAAGATATATGAACGGTACCTCCTTTCCACTAGCATATCCCTTCAAGAATGGTACATTACTAGCCAATCGTCGAACTCTGTCGGTATTACCAATCATTATGAAACGTTCTACAGCAGTCACATCATCTTTAGAAGAGGAGTTGGAAGAAGAAGAGATGGAAGAAGAGAGATTAACACGATGTGCACCCTTAATTGCATTTGACAATGCTGAATTAACTTCTTCGTCTTGATTAGTACCAATGCTACCCATTGCTGATATGATTGCCACCTTCCCATAACTACTACTACCTTCTCCTGATGTATCACCTGCTTTGAGCTGTGATGTAATTAGTTGATAGACTTCTTCCTCTGCATTATTCGAAGTGAGATCTAACGTGACAAACTTATCCTCCTCATCATCACTCTTGCCTGAGGTAGAAGTTGCAATATATTGTAAGTTACGTTGTTTTAATTGATTACGTATTTCAGAACCGAGGAAACCTGACCCTCCTATTAGTATTATTAGTGGATATTCGGTGTTAGACTTGTTAGACTTGTTTGAGGAAGTAGATTGTGTTGATGATGTACTTTGGTATAGCTGAACATTTGATTGATATTGTTGTGATATTAATGCTTTGTTAACAAACGGTACAGAGTTAGTACGATACCGATGACATGGTTGCTTCTTTGATATAGTAGTACTGCAATGATGAAATAGTGGTGTTGGTGGTGAGAACGCACATCTGTTGCCCTCCTTTGCCACCACCGCTGTGCTAGATATTAGATATGATATTACTACTACGAATAGAGCAATGTATGGTCGTATTTGGGTTGTCATATTGTATAAGAGGAGGGTATGTAGCTCGTTGCCATATTATCTTTTTTATTCACGGCGTTGGGCAGATTTTGAGCGCATCTGTCATTTTTGCACCACCTCATTTACAACATGGCACCACTACTACGAACTTTGGCATAGTAGGAGGTTGACGGCAGCATTGATATCAATATAAGGATAGGGGGAGAGCGGCCGACGACATTAGCAGCGAGATTACGGTATATCATGGCGGATAAACAAGGCAGCAGATTCTCCCCTCGAAAGAAGAATAGCATTGTTCTATTCTTATCCATAATATTAACTCAATGCATTGGCTCATCGACATGTTTACATCTAAACATGATTGCAACACCATTACCATCATCAACAACTACATTATCAATACCAAAGTTTGATATAGCCACAGTCCAATTAGAATATAAACCCTCTACAGACACATTAGAAGTACCAACAATAAAACTAACAACCTCTTCCATAAAATCCCTAAATACAATCTACTATCCCCGTAACGCACACGACATTCCACGAGGATTTGCACGTATGTGTAACAAATCAGGTGGATATGCACCCCGTCCAATATGGAATGAACTAACAAACAAAGTGACACCTTGGTTTGAAAGTACGAATTATGAATATATATATTTTAATTGTCATGATCGATTATGGTATGTAGATAATTGTATGGGTATGGGATGTTACTTGAGTAAACCGGAAAGTTTATTATTACCTCCATTGAATGGTTGGGTTGATTTGACGGGAAGGAGAAGTGGCGCTCCCAAGATGGAGTTTCTTGATTCTGTTGTGGAGGAATGAATGACATATCTTGTGTCTCTTTATTGAGCATTGCTCTCTGTGGTCATCAGGTGTTCCCTCGAGGTAGAGCCCCTGTCTAGATATACTTATGTATTGCACCAAGATGTAAGGTTATGCAAGCATACGATACCAAGATGCACATATCATATGTGTCTCCCCCCAAGAAGGTCTTATGTGCTCCCCAAAGATGCAAGTTCCTTATTAGATCTCTCTTAATTGATAACATACGAGAGAGGGAACTTCATTTCACTTTATGTTTCTGTAAAGCAAAAGAGTTATGTAAGATAATATTGTATAGTTTTGAAGTTATTGAAACTTTAGAGTTAGTCTGTATCTCTAAGGGTAGCTTGGAATACCAGAAGCATGTTCATCTAAATCAATAACAATCAAGCCGGGACCATCCGATTTACTTTCACCATTGCTACCGACTAGTCCACCGTGGGCTTCTATTATTAAAAAGCGATCATTGAAATCCATTACAAACTGCTCTGCCATTCCGGTCTCATCGCTACCTACTCTATGACGAAGGTTGATACGGTTAGCAAACTGGATTTGTTGTTCACCTTTTGGGTGTATGGGTGTTATTTCAATACCTTTTGGTAAGTTGACATGATCAAACTTGTTCAATATGTATCTCGTACCAAGGAGATGATAAACATCAAGATAAAGACTGCCAAACTTGTCAATGCAAAGCACCATCAAGGAGTATCCACTACACATAAAGTTGATATAGTACTCATACTTGATCTTGACCATCATTTGAAAGTTTGCATCTTCAAGAACTCCACTTTGATGAGGGCTTTGCCACAGTGTGATAACTCCCGTCATAGAAGATCTTTGTGATGAAATGAAGAAGTTCTCTCGTACCTCATCGACTATTATAAGATTTCCAATACCGTTCTTTTCAGTATTGAATGGGAATGCATTGGATGCATGCAAAGTCTTAATCCGGTTCGGGGCAGATTTGTCACTACAATCCCAGCACTCAATGGTACCAACATCCGTACCAACAAGGACTTGATTATGAGCCATAGTAAGGATTACCAACACTTTATTCTCAGCCGAAAAGTAGAATTCTGGTTGGACGTAATATTGTTGCCCATCTTCAATATTGGGAAGAGAATATTGATAGTAAACTTTATCGGTATCAACTTCTGAGTTTCCATATGGATCTCCTTCAGTCAATTGCATATATACCTTGTCAAACTCAATAGTCATAAATTCTTCTATCACTCCTGCTGGTACCCGTAGTATAGTCTTCTGTATGAATCTCTTCGATGGACTTCTTTCTTCATGTCCACTATCCCCCCACAAGATAAATTCAGTACACTTCCTCCCGTCTTGGTCTCTAACGAGCCTACTAAATATAATTATCTTTTCAATCAAATGTACCCCATCTTTTTCCATTGAATCTAATGCTTTAAGTGATACTTCTTCAACATATATCCTTCTAGAAAATTCAGGTGGAAGGACATCGTATGGCCCAAAGGGTGTATCATTTCCAAAGTACTCCTCCCAATTCAACAGTCCAGCTCCTTCCTTGATAGAGTCTCGACATGATCTGAGTAAGGTTTGGATTGGTTTTAATCTCAATCTAGCCGAACCAACAGCTCGTTGAGCACTCTCACGTTTCTTTTGAATTGATTTATCAAGACATTGTACCCTTTCGAGTATACTGCTATGCACATCTACACTACCTAAATCCGGATCCACAAAGACGTATTCTTGACCAGTTCCCCCTATTAATATAGAAAACGGACTGATAAATTCTGTTTGAGCCCTGCTACCATCATCAACGTCATCCCCATAATAATGCCAAATGCTATCAAAAGGCTTGAAATAGAACTGCCGGAGGGGTAATGAATAAGATATGTTCGTACCAGCTTTTCTACGCTTGTCATGCCCAACAAGTGCATAGAAAAGTGATATTCGATAATTGATTGCAGAAATGTAGTCTTGTGATTTGCTTTCGGAACCTTCAAGCGGTGCCATTTGTAGATCTGCAAATACACCCTGCCAAAACTTTTTATACAATTTGGAATACTCAGGTGCATTCTTATCTCCCTTTAGATCGAAACGCTTGCGTAATGATTTTGTTGTACATCTTGTAAGATTTATTAATGACCGTAGATCGTCAGTATAAGATAGGATTCGTAGCAGTGTATTATCACAGAGATCATCAAAGCCAGGCGTGTAGAATGTTGAGCATGAGATGTGTCATCTCTCTTCTTCTTTGTGGATACGCCTGTGGACTTTGTTGATGTCGACGTCTTGCGCTTGGACTTTGCCATTGTATATAAATATCAAATCTCTATTATCCTATCTGATGTGCTATGGAGGGGTATATCCTCTGTTTAATGATGTGCGGCGGCAGTGATGTTACGCTCTCTTATCATATCACAAATAAGATTTTTTTGTTGTGTGCGGTATCTTATATTTGTGTGATCAATATTGATGCAGTGGTCTCCAAAGTGCTATCAATCGATAGACCGTTAAAAAACGGTGAAGAAACTGTATCATTAGTATACTAAAGTAACTATACTGCAGTAGTAGGCAATCTCCCAAAGTTAATACCTAGAAGAGAGATTTATTATTTCTTACATATAGTATAATGGCAAGTGACACTTGATACAGTACAATATGCATGTTCATACTTCATTTATTCCTACTTCGGCCTGCTCTTCCACGGATAGAGCTCTTCCCCACCAAGATGCTGTACAATCTTGGGGCCTCGACTAAAGCCTCGGAAGAGGATATATATGCGGTACTTTGTTGACATAAAACTAAAAGTATTATACTTATCCAATCTATAACTAAGCTACAAAAAAATAGATATCAATACCAACTCTTCAGAGATGAAAATGAAACTCTTCTTACTCACCAAAGTTCTATTACTTGCTCTAGCTACCAGCAATGATTTACATGCTCATGCTCAAGAAGATTCTAATAATCCCGTAATTCATGCTCTTCGTGGATCAGTGGTGAGTATCATGCATCAGTATTCTCTACATTATATCCGTGTATCCTAATCCGAATCCCAACTTTGTCTTCTGTACTCCTACTACCATTCATTCTCAAAACAGTTCGTTCAGAATATGAAGGATTCGTTGTTACTCGCCACAGATGAAGACGCACCATGCCTTGAGCCAGGTGAAAAGTGTGACCCTGCAAACAACCAGTGTTGCCTTAGTGGCGGTAGTGATAAATGTGAAGCTTCGCCTTGGACTCCCGATAACTACATTTGCCGCTGAATCAATCTTAGTTTGTTTGTATGGGAACCGGCTCCGATGGTCTCTCGATGTAACCAATTCTTATCATAAGACCATCATTATTAAAATAGTATATTCTGTTGCACTGCATTTTAATCTTTCACCGCTCTTATGCAAATGCCTAACGAAGGCGAATGATACGCGTACCTATTCTTTTACATCATCGTCGTTCTTTCCGTTACTACTCCCCAAAAGCTCGTGTTCTCCATGTGCATAGGTGCATTTATCACCAAATACACAGCTCTTGTGAGTAGTATAATGCCTGCATAATTTAGTCTTAGCTTTGGCCGAATTAAGAATCCTTTTAATTCCTGTTATTGCAGTTAACACTTCCACTGTGGGATCGGTAGACTTTTCATGGAATTGGAATGCTGCACAAGTTTTATCCACTGCTTGTACAATAGTCATCTCAATATAACCTGTTTCATACTTGAGCGACTTGATTAGGAACCGTCCAGGTGGATTAAGATTGTGTATTTTGTCAACAATACCTTCAGAGATTGTACGTTTTTTACGTTTGGATGTAGCTGCTTGATAGGAACTTTTTGATTCACTTACGAGTTGACGAAACAACTGATTCCCTGGATGTTCATTTATGGAGCTTCCTCTACCACATATTACATCGTTTGAATTTTGTTCATTTATTACTTCATAAATACTGGGAATCGGCTCCGATGGTCCATCGATATAACCAATACTCATCAAAAGACCATCATTTGTAAAATCAATATACTCTGTTGCGGTACATTTCAACCTACCGCCTTTCATATTCCGATACCTATCAAAGGTGAATGACACGCGTGTAACCAATTGCTTAATGCTATTGTTAAATATTTTACCAAGTAGATTGAACTTGTGAAATACCCAAGATACATTGGGATATAGTACACGGAAGGTTTTCATACCTTTCATAAAATCATCTATATTATCATGATGTCCATATATTGTAGCATCCTTGTGGACCATTTCACTTATCGATTCTAAATCATGTGCGTTTGATAAATTGCAATATCGTTTTGCTAACTTGATATACTGATCGTCGTCCTCGTTTATGATAACTACTGACATACTGTTTTGGCGTATTATTTAGTTTTTGTAATTGCTCATAAAGTCTGTGTGTGGTATGGATGTGTTGTGTTACTCTTCTACGAGCACCAACATCTATATCAAAATAACATTTTTCACTATTTTTCCGATGTTGGTATCTTTGTGTGTTGCGTAATCAATATTGATGCAGCGCCTCCCAAAGTACTACCAATCGATAGACCGTTAAAAACTGGTCAATTGACTGTATTATGAGTATATGAAGACTATTGTTGAAGGAGTAAGCGATGGTTGATTTCGCTGATTACGATTTCTATGAGATTTTTGATTCTGTATAGTGTCACTGGATACCACCAATAGAGAGCCAAATAATCTGTAGTAACTGATCCATATACATAAGTACTGTTACTGTATGTATCGTTGGACTTAAATCATCATGATATTGTGGTTGTATAAGGCGTTTGAATGGTTAATATTTGCAAAGATATCAAGCACAGTTCTTCATTTTTCATTGCTAAGTATTGCATATATCAATCAGATTAGTGCTTAGTTGGAGGGTCATCCACCGACGGATTTAGATAATAATATGACAACCACTACTGCTACTAAGATTGAAAATGTTATCCTGCTGCATAGCGGAGATCTATCATTAGATATTGCCAATCAAATAAGCACAAAACTTACATCAATAATCGATTCACAACATGTGCATTTATAATATCAATGGCTAAAAGTAAAGCATTCAAATCTGCATTAATAGAAGACACAGACGGTCTTGCAAAGTCTACAACATTAGCGGTATTTATAGCATCAACTATTGAGAATGAGGCACCACCCGAAGATGCCGGTACTTGTATACGATTCTTTAAACGAAAGACACATCCTGATACATTATTAAAAGATAAACAATTTGCTATATTGGGCTTAGGGGATAGTAACTTATTGCTTGACAGACAACATACATCTGCAAAGGATTGTAATCAGGTTGCTCAGGCGTTAGATTCAAGACTGGAGGCATTGGGTGCAATTAGATTTTGTCAAAGAGGAGAGGCCGATGAGAGGACGGGCTTGACGGAAGTGGAACATTGGATTAATATGCTTGTTGAGAAGATTAAGGGTTGTCAATAAAGCTTATTATGATCAGAGATTTGATATGCTAGACTAAGCTTAATACCTGGAAGTTGAGACTGATGATCAAACATATTCTTATACAGTATTGAAATGCCATGTTATCACAGCATCTATCATTTAGCAAACAAGGTCTTCTATTCTCTCTATTACCACCCATTTTCACAAAATAGATAATCTGGAGGTTCATCACTGAGTATACATATCTTGCGGCGTATCCAATCCCATCGTTTGGATGTTCTTGCGTAAACTCCAGGGAAGTCTGGGTCTGCGCATCCTATCCCCCAAGAGACGACTGAAAAGGATGTGGAACAATTAAAAGTTAAAGTAAGAGATGATCATCATCACAAGCAACCGCCCAACAAACAAACAACTTACCTCCAATTTGGATATGCCATCCCAATGGAGTTTTGTAAACCAGTGGTCCTCCACTATCGCCTTGGCAGCTATCCTCACCCTCATCCTTAGCACCTAAATGGGTTGGAGTGTGGACAGGACGAGAGACAAAGGAAGAAGTCAGTCAAGTTGGATCCAAGTGCACGGATATATCAAAGATCAACAACATATGAATACGTACATAACATATTAGGTGTTATAGCATCTGTATAATCAGCTTGGAAATTACCAATAAACCCCGACGATGCTGCACATTCCTCATTCGATACAGTAAAAACTTCTGCATGCATTAATGTACTCGGCAATAATCCGCCATTCGGATTGGTAACACCCCAACCCATAACAGATGCGGGTGTATCACTTGATATATAATAATTACCAAATCGTACAACACGATCCTCATATGGTGTATCTGTTGCTCTTGTCTTTCTATTGAGTTTAATTAACATCAAATCACTGTCGGTAGTTTGTGGATCATACCCGGCATGTCGAATTTGATTCTCGGCAGTAACATCAACTACATCTCCAACACTTGTATCACGTAAATCATACCTACCAATAACTGCCTTGATACTTTTATTTTGTTTACAATGTGCAGCGGTAAGTAACATATCGGGTGCTATTAAGGACGCGCCACAATATGGACCTTTCTCATCCTGAAGTGATACGGCGTAGGGATATTCACCGTCCATTGCTCGTGTTCCGCCTATTATACGTGACTCTTTTAATTCTCTTTCTCTTTGTTGTTCTTCTTCTAGTTGTTGTTCGAGTTGTTGTTGTTGTTGTTCGTCAATACCACTGCCGCGGATTGTCGATGTGGTGGATATCGCGATGCATAGTTGGGAGAAGATTAGAAGTGTTGTAGTAAAGTTCATCATCGCTTGTTGTTTGTCTTTTGTTTAGTATATGATTACCTATGTACTGTCTATGATATTAGACTTTTATGAGCTAATGAGCTGGCCTGCTAATATAATGTATTCCTATTCCTTGGCTATCATTTGCAATGACCTACAATATGTATAATTTTCAAGAAGAGTCTCGGCACTATCACAGACTTAGTTGAGATGTTTATTCCATCATCCAGTACAAGACAACAACTCCACTATTGCAATTGATAGTCAGACACTCTAGGCCTAAGATTTAGTTGATAATCTCGGCTGAATATCGGCGCATTCTATTCTCATATTATCGAAATACAGAAGCTCAAACCTCAAACCTCCGTATCGTAAGAGTAAAAGCGGTATCTTTTATGAGAGTAGAGAGAGTTGAGACATCGAGATCATGATGTTATCTTGAGATCGATTATATACTACTGTAATAATCACTTTGGTTACTAATAACATAACATAGGCATTTGACCAGTATTTATTGTTTATCGAATGGTAGCACTTTGGAGGCCGCTACGTCAATATTGATTGCACAGCAAGGAAGATACCACAAACACAAAAATATAGTAGTGACGATAGTTGAAGTAGAAGTATCATGTCATCGTCAAACATCAACAGCAGTAGTACCGTATCTATTAATGATCTACTTAATATGTTAAAGAATCATCAATATGGATGGGTATATGATGATCCCGTCGATCCCATCTTATTAGGCATGCCCGGTTACTTTGATATCATTACAAATCCAATGGATTTTAGTACAATTCAGGATAAGATTAATGCAGGAACTTATCAATCTGTTGATGACTTTAAGGATGATGTATATTTAACGTTTAGGAATACGATGGAGTATTATACTGATGAAGATGCACAACCCCACATAATGGCTAGGGAAATGATGACGTACTTTGATACCGCATGTCAAGGTATTGACATCACAATTAGTAGCAGTAGCAATGGTGGCGGTGCTCACGATGGTGATAGTACTATCATCAGCCATCTTACCATTGACAGCCCAACAGATCATCTTTTATTGCTTCGTCATTCATCCAAATGTAAGACCGTTGATGGTCAATGTACAGTCACTCCCTATTGCGATGAGATGAAGAAATTATGGAAACACATGTCATGTTGCAAAGATACGGAATGTCAGGTACCACACTGCCTATCGAGTAAGAATGTATTGAGTCATTATCGTAGGTGTAAGGGACCCTGCTCAATGTGTGATCCGGTAATGGAAATTACTAGACCGGAGAACTCAACAGATAATGGTCATAGCAGAAATAACGATAATAAATGTGAAGAGAGTAGTAATAACGAAGAAGAAGAAAGCAATAATGAAGAGACTGATTATGAACTTGATGTAGAAAGTATGACAATCAATACATCAGATGCTGTATATGAGTATCTGGGTAGGTTCAAAGGCCTAAGGGATGGTGTACCAAAAGATGTAGTTAGTGTAAGGGTTCATCCGAGCATAGCTGAGGTTGAAGACTTCTCATTCCGGCACTGCAAACATCTTAAGGAAGTAGTTCTGAATGAGGGCATAACGAAGATTGGGGACCAGGCATTCATTGGTTGCACGTCCTTGGAAAGCATTACACTTCCTTCGACTGTTACCGAGATAGGCGTCTTTGCTTTTACCGGATGTAAGAACCTTAGAAATGTAAGCTTGAATGAGGGTTTAAAGGTGATTGGAAATATGGCATTTGCAAATTGCAAATCATTAGAAATTATCGAGATACCTTCTACTGTTGCTGAGATTGGTAAGAAATCATTTATGAAGCATGTGATATTCGTTTCTGCTTGAGAAGAAGTGGGTCAGTGGGCTGATGGTTGGATATTAAACCAACCTAAATAGGCCTAGTTGGTTTTGTGTAAGTGTGTTAATAGAACTAATAGAAGTAGTAATAGTAAAGTAAAAGTGTATACTCATATATAATGTGAAATATTAGCCAGTTAGTTTGTTCCATGCTTCCAAGCTATCAGTAGTCACCATACTCTCTACACAAAAAGTTTAACACTAATACACATCTTATGAACTTTATATATTATATACACCTTATAACATACGCTTGTTAGTCAGAGCATTCACTGCGTCCGACTATCAAGCACCGAGTCATAGATCTTGCAATATCTTTGCAACTGTCTTTATGGCCTCCTTCCCAATCTTTCTGCTGACAGCCTTGACAGCAGTATTGCCTTGTCATACAACCAGCACACCAAAAGAGGGACTTTGTCTTATTCAAGTACTTACATTCAAAACAAATCGACAATTTAGATCCTTTCGGATGAGATTTGTACTTCGTCAAACATGAGCAGTTTATTCTTTTTGAGTAAAACTTAGTAATACCTCGGACATCGAGTTCGGCAACACCACGAGCAAGAGACATTATTTCTTTTGCTATCATCTTTCCATTTGGGGGAACCCTCTCAAACATTAGAATAAACATAGCCAATGAAGTAGCTCTTGCTATGTCATATTCATTCCCAATGAGTAAATTTGTCCCCAATCTTATAAGAGTCATAATTAACTCTTTTCTTTCATCCGAGCCAATCTTTGCAAGGGTACCGTCTTCCGCTAGATGCTCTACCCATTTCATATACTCCAGTGGCCAGTGGTGCACCTATAATACATAGGCCTAAGTAACCAGCACCTTCGTATTTGCACAAAGTATTTCGTGAATCTGCATGAGTAATAATGTTCATCAAGAAATTACCGAAGAAGCCTACAATCGGAAGTTTCCGGCCTGAACTTTTGCAACAATGATCACAATCGTATCCATCCCACAGTGCACCGTAACGATAGAATATATCTATTCGATCATTACCAACCACTCCCAAGGTCCATACACAGGGCAACACAAACAAGTAAGACCATAAACAGACCCCTATCAGGTGCATATCCATAGCAAAGTATGCAATAGGGATAATATACAATATCGACAGGATTGTATAGTACTGTGAATCTAATCCAATGTACCAATTTGTGAAACCTGAACCAATACAAACAACGCATCCAATAATTACGCCAAAAAAAGTTGTTACTTCTGGTTCTGGATACCTTATTCTGTAGATGATGTAAATCATAATCAACATGGAGTAGTGAAACATCGTACTATCTCTGATACATTTATGTTCCAATACCATCAAATAAATGCAACCGATTACATTGGTTATAGGTCCAATAATAATGAAACATTCCGTATCCATATAAAGGATTGTATTCATAATTAATAGAAACAGTGCACATGGTGCTTTCCAACTTGCCCGTATGTAATCTCTTTCGCATACAAATGCATCAATGGTACAAAAAGTAAGTAGTAACGATGTTGGCGGCTTCCATTCATTTGGACAAATTAGTATAAACATCCCACTCGTAATGTATATCCTTTGTCTTTTTGTTGTGTCCATCAATATGAGAGTTATAACACAAATTATACCTCTCATTGTTAGATTCATCGTTATATACTCTCTTTTGTATGCCAAAATACATCCGCTAATTAGAGCAAGAAGACAAGCCGTAAAGAAATTTGGATATGAAGTGTAGATCGTATAGAATAATGCAACCACGTATGTACAACCCGCTAAACTACCAATATTAACATCCTTTCGTTGTTTCAGTAAGTTTCCAATGCATCCCAAGATAGTAATACAAAGCAGCACTATTGTAAAGTAGTTCATATCCTTAACACCGCCGATTGGGTATATAATATCTACATATACAAATATCATCGTTGGTGCTGCAAAATTATGTTTCCAATGTTGTTCCTTTTTCGTCCTCGATGGATCATACACCAACAAACCGCAACAACATACGATGCATATTGTTTGCAATATGTGTCTTGTGTACTGAGTAAAGATCAAACCTAATGTAACTGTAACAAAATCAACGGCATCATTAGATGATGCGATTGCAAGCGCGCTTTCCATATTCATTATTCTATATTGTCTGTCACTTTTTGCCGGCAACTCGAATTCTATGCTAAGTAACTTTTGACCCTATGAATAACGTGATACAGACAATAGAGAGGTGAGTCATGGAAGTATATGCAGTATCGTAGTAGCACAATTGTACAATCATTGTTGCAATAGTATACGTTCTCTAGAGATAGAGAGAGAGAGTAGATCTACTCAAACCACGGATAGACTCAAACAAGCAAAACAAAATTAAAATGTTAGTTCTTCTAACCATACAAATAAAACATTCACTACTCACATGAGCCAACCGCCGAACGATACTTAGTATAAATAAAAAAGGGAAACAATGTATGGTATATAGGTCTAAGCCGCCTCTCTAGCCAAATAGCGTAGTGAACAAGCAATGGTAGAGTAGAGCCAAAGTCAAAACAGCAATGAAAAATCATCTAGAAGCAGAATGAAAAAGGAGTTTAGCGACTAAACGCTAGATGAGCAAAACACAACAATCCTACCAACTCCTCCTCTATTGCTTGAAAGAAATTAACAGCCAAAGAATGCATTCCAATAACCTCATATATGTTGTGGTTGTTCTATGTTATCTAGATTTAGTTGTTGAGGCGTTTTCTGGGCCGTCATCGGCGGCGGCGTCTAGATATCAACTAATACATTGCAATAACAACAAAGTATCATCAAAGGTAAATTTACCACGTCATCGTCACAACTGTATATTATATGCTTCTACAGACAATGATATAAACACCATATCCAATACAAAGATACAAACAAATAATGACAATGGTCCAATCAATGAACTATCTACTTCCACCGACGATGATACAATTACAAAAGTAGGCTCATCCGAATATTATCAAGGTTTTTGGTCGAGAAGTGTTATTGAGAATCAAGAGCGAGTTACTGGCGATGCGGTGTTGGGGCCTATGTTAAAGTTAGCCGGCGGGATATCATTAATATTAGTTGGTCTGATTGGCGTTTTCTTTCTTAGTAATGGCATCATATAAATACTAAGTAATGCATGCTCAGATTTGTCGGTCGGATGAAAAGTTTTTGAGAAGGCTTGTCAAGCCTCCCTTGCTGCTTTAATAGAGGTTGATTGCTTGTATGATATACATATGATTCCAACTAGTGAAGGATGACAAAATCTATATACACAGCTTGGAAGAAGAAGGACTGGTCAAATGTCCGGTATCCGATTCGCGTCTGAATTTGAACCCCCATTAGATAAGTTAATCAACTAAATTCCATTACATTATCTTCTATTTTACACTGTTAAGATTTCAAACATCTCTTCTACTACTACCTCCTACTCTTTCTTTCTCTTCTGATTCTATGTACCTATAAGTGCATATGGCATGTGTTAACTGTAATCAAACATGATAGAAATTGTTTTGTACATATATGTAAATCAGAAGACAACATATCTTGATGTTCCCTAATTATAATACAGTAGCAGTAGGAGGAGTGGCCGAGGAAGTATACTGTTCAAAGGCCGAACGTGGCTTAATGGGCTTGCCGGTTTCACCAAAACAGACGGATCGTCTCTTGACACCCTCGGTATCAAAGGAGGACCGTGGGGATGATGTTAATGTATCATCATACATGATGGGTGATAGTAACATTTCATCATCATAAGATGCGGCACTATACAACGTAGTTGATTCATCGGTTACTTGTCTTGTTGGTGAATAGGGAGTGGCAGAAGAATCAGTAGGGAATGAGACATTACCACCTTGATGTTCTTGTTCTTTGTTAGACGGTGATGCAGTAGCCCCACTTGTCCGTGAAGGAACAAACGGTGTAGGACTAGTTGCAGTAGCCTTACGTACCCAACATTTACCAGTTAACTTGGGAGACGAGGGACTATTACTCCGTCCATAATGGAGAGGATACTGACCATGCTTGTAATGATGTTGATGATGTGCCGTATTCTTTTTGTGTATCTTGGATAGATCTAATGATTTTGACCTCGGCCTACCACTGACATGTCCTTGATTTGATTTCTTTGTAGAGGCAATCATATTACTAATGTTGGTTGGAGACCGCGAGGGTGATGATGCCTTGTTGTTGATGTTCTCATCGCCCATTGACATGTCAGCTTCTCCGGAGTTAGAACTGATACTGACGAGGGCATGAGCATCAGAGTATGCCCGGTTACGTCGACGGCCGGGTATTATCATCTCTTCTTCATTCATTGTTTGTGTTGTAATGTGATTTTGTAGTAGGACTTGCTTAGTATAGACTTTGATTGCAATTGCAAAGGTTCAACGAGTTGGGTGCACTGGTGTCTCAATTCAGATCTTCTTCAGATAACTGCAATGTAATAAGAGCAAGAAGACAGATTATATGAATATGTTAGAATTGATTAGTATAATGTGAAGCAAAGTATATCTACATGCAAACAAGGCGCATCAAGATCAAACCCAACGAATAGTAGGCAGTAAGAAGTATGATAATATGTGTGATCGTTGGAGAGAAGGATATTCTTCTCTAGATCGGCGCACACAAAACGCACACCCGCCGTCAGACCAATAATAAAGAAACTCACATGCAATAGTCGATTCAATAATATGCTGGCCAATCCTTTTGTAGTAAACGTTGTTTGTAGATTGGTAGAAGATTGTCTCCCTGCTATCATCAAACTTCCTTTTCTTCAAAATCGCAAGCAATCACTAAACATTTCTCCCCTGGGATTTTAGAATATGGATCCCCTAGACTGGTATCCTTGTACTTTTAAACGGGAGTCTTTTTATCTCTTCCCTCTTATTTGTTATTTGAGATAAGGTCGGCCAATAAACTTTAGCACCTGTCTCTCTAAGCATAGAAGGTGGGTTTATTAGTCTTTATTAAGTGGGTAGTGAGTGGATGTACGAGAGCGGCTCATATTTTATGTACAACTCAGGGTACCATTTGTTATTTTGTGTCATTGTGTTGTGTTGTTAGGTATGTCACCATGTGTATACCTTGTAGTTTATCTCAACTTAGAATATACGGTTAGAGGAGATATAGGTTTGGTTTATTAATTTAAAAGGGTATAGGTTATATATGGTCTCGGTGGCGGTCGGTCGGAGGGATTAGATACGATTTTGTGCATACTTATCTTGTGCACATAACTTGTTGTTTACTCTTACAAATTATTGTTAACTCATATTGAACTCTTTCATGTTTCCTATAGAGTACAATCGTTATACTGGTAAATTATTGTATTAAACATGAATAATAGTAATAATATGTACGATGAGCAGGCTGACACTATCAGAATGGAAGACATTACTACTGATATCAACAATAGAATTGTACTCCGTCGTCTCAGAAACAATAAGTACGGAGAATATGGAGATGAAAATGAATACTTGTGGATTCAAAATCACCATGATGAAGCCGATGGGTTTGAAACATGTACCGACTATGTTCCTGGTGGGCCTTTTGATATGGGGTGGCTGGGATATTTCGTTGGAAAAAGTAATGTTCTACGCAACTTATCTATAGTGAATGGGTCTTTTCTTACACCATTTTTGAGAGGAGTAAACCACAACAAATCAATTAATGAGATATCATTTTACGATATTGATATGCTTGGGGGGGGAGGTGTTTACAATGCTGGATTCATTCTTTAAGAACAATGATAATCTTACTCAAATCCGGATCAGCAATTGTATATTGGGAAATGAAGGCTGCCGTCTGCTTGCTTTGGCAATTGGGTGCTGTTCGAAATCTTTGCAAGCAGTGATGTTAACAAACAATCATATTGAAGAAGAAGAGATGGTGACAGTTATCACATCATTGAGATTTAATCCCCAGCTGAAACAAATAGAGCTGTTTAGGAGCGATCTTCATAAGAATGGGTGTTTGGCCTTGGCTACTCTGCTGGAATACTCAACTACTAGGTTGCAAAACCTTAATCTCTCCTCCAATCAAATTGATGATGATGGGATAGATATTTTAGCCCCGGTTCTCACAAAACTTAGTCATTTAGAATCACTGAACCTTTGTCAAAACACATTGGTAACAGCCAGAGGATGGCAAAGAGTTGCGACTATATTGGCAGCACCAAACACAAATCTGAAATATCTAAAGGTTGATAAAAATGATGGTGACCAAGCAGCGGTTGTATTTGCAGATGCATTGACCAATAACAATACATTGAGACGCTTGAGTCTGATCTGCACCCCAATGAGGACAATGACTGCTAAAGGATGGAATGCTTTCTCAAATCTTGTTTGTGACACTTCGAGTGTCAATTCAACATTTCGATCCAACCACACACTGTCCACGCTTTATGTTAGTGAAAACATCCAATTCGAGCCTCCACACCTACGAGCATCACTTGAATTGAACGAGAAGAATGATAAGAAAGTAGTGCCAATTGTCAAGGTTCTAAAACACCATAATGACTTTGATATGAAACCATTCTTTGAATGGGAGTTTAAAGTTTTACCGTTAGTTATTGGTTGGTTGGAACGTGCTTCTGCATATACAACCGACTTTGATGCCAACATTGAAGAGAGGAAGTTATCGTCTATCTATCAATTCATCAGAAACATGCCAGTATTGTATGTTGAGAGTCGTTTAAGGAATGAGTTAGAGGATATCTTGTCGGAAGTATCACAAATGGAAGAGGAAGAGAGGGAGAGAAAGTTGCGTAAACAGCTGCTGCAAGAACGGAAGAAGATCATCATTGAAAAGCTTGGTGTTGGAAAGTAAGCATAGCGGGGGTTAGTTTGTAGTAGTAATATGATAAGTTTCATTTTGCATTCTATGTTTATCTTTCTTTAAGCTTAGTTTACCCCATACTTAATCTACCCCAAACATCTACTTTACTCATATGCCGGTTCTGCCACCTGATTATCATAATACGTGCCTACGCCACTCCTTGTAACTGCAATACTACCATCCACAGAATCAATCGTAATCTCATCTCCGTCGGTAAATTCCCCTCTTAATAAAGCCTTTGCAATTGATGTTTCCAACTCACGTTGTATAGCACGTTTTAGAGGTCGGGCGCCATACACTGGGTCAAAGCCAATGTCCGCCATCGTATCAAGAGCAGCTGGGGTTATGACCATTGCAACATCACGCTCATTTAGACGTTGTTCCAACTTCTTAACCTCAAGGTTGACAATACCACGTAGATTTTCCTTGGATAGACTATTGAAGATGACCGTATCATCAATTCTATTCAGAAATTCTGGTTTGAAATGTTCCTTCATGGCATTATACACCCTTGTTTGCATCAACTCTGGATCTTGACCTTCTAAATCAATGATATCTTGTGACCCAATGTTGGATGTAAAGATAATGACACAGTTCTTAAAGTCCACGACACGTCCCTTACTATCCGTGACACGTCCATCATCCAACATTTGCAACATGACATTAAATACATCGGGATGTGCCTTCTCCATCTCATCAAAGAGTAGGACAGAGTATGGACGACGACGTACCGCATCGGTAAGTTGTCCACCCTCATCGTAGCCGACATATCCCGGCGGTGCACCTAATAAGCGTGACACGGTATGCTTTTCCATATACTCTGACATGTCAATACGAATCATGGCATCCTCAGTATCAAACATGAACTCTGACAGAGCCTTGGCAAGTTCAGTCTTTCCAACTCCGCTGATATAAGAAGTGACAAAAGATAAGAAAGGTGTTAGTAACTGGATGACATATCAAACGTGCAAAATACTCTAAAGATGGACACATCTTGTGTACTTACGTTGGTCCCAAAAAGATGAGAGATGCAATAGGCTTGGATGGATCGTTCAACCCAGCCCTTGATCGTTGTATAGATTGTGTAACAACATCAATAGCCTCATTCTGTCCAACGACACGTTCCTTTAACTTCTCACCCATGGCAAGGACCTTATTCTTTTCCGTATCCAACATTTTATTGGCAGGAATGCCCGTCCATGTGGAAATTACATTGGCAATATCTTCGGCAACTACCTCATCTCTTAATAACTTGCTATCCTCATCTACCTCATCC
>Ga0214478_100518_pt1 | contig 22373 bp, 18 predicted proteins | sample M1_20Mar14CPVII9_2_FD_178001 | JGI IMG/M metagenome (GOLD analysis project Ga0214478, IMG submission 178001) | Marine eukaryotic communities from Monterey Bay, California, United States - M1_20Mar14CPVII9sort6BwellD7 | ecosystem: Environmental > Aquatic > Marine > Unclassified | place: USA...
AGCCGAGTGCGATGACAACAAAAGAAAGTATTAGCTTCAATATAGACTCAAGCAGGATACACATACTCTCAAATGATTTATGAGTGCTCTTCATAACTTGGTGATGATCAAAAGCAAAAGAAAACGCACCGAATATGGGGCTCGAACCCACGACCACACGGTTAAAAGCCGAGCGCTCTTCCAACTGAGCTAATTCGGTACAATTGAATTACACACTATGTTTGTTTCTCACTGATGCCTGAGCTGAGACATGGTATCGAAAACAAATTTTATAGACTCTATGGTAGGATGCCTGTGCTCAGACATCATTTTGTGATATTTTGTAACAAATTAATTTTTGCTTTTTACTAACAGATTATATACATTAAATAAAGTTACCATTGCAACATAACTCGTCTCTCGTTCGTCGTTCGTCCCTCGTTAGTTCATTATTCTAGCTGATTCGACATTGCATTCTTATCTCACGATCATTAGGAAAACAAATTACACACTATGATTGTTTGTTATTGATGCCTGAGCTGAACATGGTACGATAGATATCGAAAACAAAATAGACTAGGTATGTCTATAACAAATTAATTTTTGCGCTCTTCCCTGGCAGAGAACTGAGCAGCGCCGGTATATCCGAGACGAGTATAGTTAGTAGGAGATGTATGTGCGGTAGGAGCACGCCAATGCAACTATTGAATGATGAACTGGCGTCGTTCTCAGAGGGATGGGCATTGCCATCTCTCGAATTCGAATTGTTTGTGATGTGTGAAAGATTTGGGATACCGGGAATGCGACCCTGAAAATGACTAATGCCGTATTAAATTACATAACCCATACAAACTAATAAGATCACAAATCTTGAAAACCACAAAAAAAAATATATACTTGCTCTTACATATAACCTCTATCTACTAAGTATCTATACTAAACTGTAACTAACCAATCTCTACATTTAAATAAAGGTCTATCCTCTAAAAGATATCTTATATCAATCTATACTAAAGTAACTCAATAAAAAGATACAACTTGCAGAATGCCCGGTGGTAAAAAGAAAACCAAGTCATCTTCAAAGAAGAAGAATAAATCATCACGCAATAAAGGTGGAGGAGCTACAACTACTACTGATGATAGAAAGAAGGCCATACCACTAGATGAAGTACTATCTCAAGCAGAGCAGGCTATGGAAATGTCCAATGTTGATGCTGCTTTGCAATTGTTTACATATGCATCGGGTATCCTACGCCCTAGAGTACACAATAATAATAATACACCTGCAACTGATGGAAATAGTATGCAACAAGATAATGATAATGATACCATTGAACAAGATAAGAAGATACTATCCACTATACTTGGTAAAATGGGTGAAATAAAAGCATCCAATGGTAATGTTGACGGTGCTAGATCTGATTTCTTGGATGCAGTTGAATTATTAGGACCATCTACATACAACAACAATAATAATAATAGTAATAATGATATGACAACAGAAGTTGGAGAATGCAGTAGTAATGTTGAAACTGCACAAACTTGTGAAAGTCGCGCATCTTTGCATTTATATCTAGGACAATTATCATGCGGTAATGAAGCATTGACATCACTAAATGTTGGTGTACAAGAGTTGCAATATGCAGTTTGTATATTAGAACGTATTATTAATAGTAGTGCTAATGCAAAATCAATTGAGGATGATGTTGACATGAATGATGGAGATGATAATGCCATGATGAGTATAGGGAATCTAAAGCGTTTTCTTATCGAGACAAAGTGAGTAGACAGATAGGATAGCATGTTATATTGCAAATGCAGTCTTTGTGTATACTCATAAAACTCATGTCATTCTTTTTCTATAACATTCAATAGGAGACAGCTATGTGCAGCTCATTGTTCAATTGCTGAACTCTACCTAACTGATTTGTGTGAAGAACCCGATGCTGAATCATTATGTGAAGCAGCTCTTAAATCGGCACTTGCAATAGAATCTACTGGTCCAGATGCATTACAAACAATGGCAAACTTTCGATTAAGTCAATCTCGTCTATCGGAAGCATTAGAATGTATATTGAAAGCCTATGAAAGAATGAAGGAGGGATGTGAGGCAATGTCAGCTCTTGTGGGGTTGGGAAGTAGTAACAATAAAGCTGGAATTGATACATCAGTTGAGCTTGAAGAAACAAGGACACGAGAATTGGTAAATGTTGAAGCAGCTTCATCTCTGCCAGAGTACAACTTTCGGTGTCAAACTGTCAAGATCATGTTGGAATGTGCATCTCTTCTTGAAAATGGAGAAAATAGTAGTAATGTCGAGAGTGCTGCAAAAAATAAGGATGATATGATAAACACATGTGCTGAATCCGCTATTCAAGTATTGGGAAGTCTAATCGCAGAGAATGATGAGGTTATAGAAGTTTGGTACCTATTAGGATGTGCATTCATGGCATGCAAGCCATCTAACGAAGACTCTGCAAAGTACTATTGGAATCATGCGCTTGAGATGCTTCAAAAAGTCAAAGAAAGTTTAGAGGAGGTAATTGATTGTGGTGGAGATGATGAAGACGAAGCAGAGAATGAGCTGGAAATGATCATGTGTCAAATACAAGATATAGAAAAGAAACTTGGGGGTGCACAAGGTGAGAAAATGGATGACACTTAGTGTTTAAAGTCTAACTAACATAAAGACTTGATGCAAACACAATGTCTCTTTTGATTGCATCGCTTGCCATCTCCATCTTTCTATAAAGCGTAGGGTTCCCAACGACACGAGCGCAGTTTCTCACCTCCCTACATAACTCATCAAGTCGAGTGATGCAACGAACGATTGAGCCTTCTTGTACTTCTGTCAACTCGCAGATTGAACTAAAAGGTACACCTGTAGCCCATTCGTAGACCACATGAACTAATCCCATCTTTAGAGAATTAGCACAGTATTCCAATGGATCAACGGGCAGTCCGAAATCCTTTTGCTTCTGACCGAGGTCTATAGCAATAGTTCTCATCCTTTCACAGCTTGATATTAAACGTTGCGGCAATTCGCTGCCAATATCATCATCAACCTTTTCTTGAAACAAAAGTGAACTAAGTGCTGCAACGATCTCAGCGGGTTCTAGTTCGTTGAGCATACCCTCGAACACCATTTCTGTAACTATAAGTCCCTCGCATGTATTCACTTCGCATGCCACACGTCCTTTAAGACACACAGTATCATTCTCGTCAACATATCCAAGTGATTGTAGCATAGATTTCCTCATCTCGAAATCTGGAAAGAGTTGAAGTGATTCATTGGATAACAGATGGCGTAATGTATTGATCCTTGATCTCAATGTTTCTTTCCTCTCGACGGTAATATAATGACTTTCAAGGTTAGGATGATAATGAGAACGGAACTGCCTTGCAAGGGCTACATCATTTTCTAGCCGTACGAAAGCAGAACCAAACTCCATTGCACTATTACCAGAATGCATATTCTTTGCACATTCTCTGAGATCTAGCAAATCAAGTCCTGACTGTAGTTCGGAAGTTTCTGCACTGATTAAATATGACACGGTATCATCAACCAACTGTGCTTCTTGAGATTGTCCAGTAGCTTTAGTTTGTGTTGTACCTTTGCCTTTCTTCCCTCTAGCCATCATGCCTGCAAAAGGATCGTCATCTTGTCTACTCCTTGCAGCCTTAGCTCCAGCAAATGCGTTAGAAAAAGTACCACCAACGCCCCGTGAACTGCCAATCTTTGATGTCTGGTCCTCTTTGTATAACACTTTAGAATCAATCTTGTGCTTGGTAGATGAAACCAACAAGATTTCATCGAGTTGGATTGTATGGATTGCAAAATATCGATTTTGAGATTCCCCAACATAATTCAAGGCACCAAGCTTCAAATCCTTTTGTGCATCATCATCAAGTGGAGGTGTGAAGCTTTTGGGCAGTAGTACCATGCAAATACAAGACAAATCATCACTACCACCAGTGCTCGAATTTTTTGATGATACTTCTGGGGCACGCAGAACAATCGCGGACGTGCGAACATAGTTGTGCTTCCGAGCTGATGTCACAAGAATAATACGCCCGGCCACAAGAGCTCCCCCTCCTGTACCTCCTGACCCTAAGACATATGTCAACAAGTCCCTATTTGCAGTGATCACATTTCTACTTGCAAAGTAATACTCATTCACGTCCTCACATTCGATACGGCTATCAGCATCTTGTTTAAACTCTGCATCCAATTTCAATAGAGTCTTAGTACCACGAGTGAGAAGCTTTGGATATTCATTGGTTGTCAGTGCACGCTGTGTGGCGAATTCACTAAAACTTCTTTTGATCATTCCTTCGACAGACATATCTTCTACTCGAAGTAAGTTCAATATCATTGTGTATGTAAGACGAAACTGAGACTGAAGTTTTGTAGAGCTGCCAGTCAACATGTTCCTAAGCATAGTTTGAGGCGGTGGTGTGTCTCCAAAAGCGCAAAGGATAACTGTCCCAACTTTATCAAGACCTCTTCGACCCGCCCTCCCTGCCATCTGTGTATATTCGCCAGGTTGAAGCTCCCTGAATTGTACCCCATCATGCTTTCGAAGAGCATTGAACACAACACTTCTTGCGGGCATGTTGACACCCATCGCAAATGTTTCAGTCGCAAATAGTATCTTCACAAGGCCTCGTGAGAATAAGATTTCAACCATTTCTTTTAGAATTGGCAATAATCCACCATGATGGACTCCTATACCCCTTTTAACCATGTCAACTGTCTTCATTACTTGTGGAAGGCATTGATCCTTGGGAGACAACCGAGCAACCGTCTGAATAGTAAATGACTGTACCAAGTTTCTTTCGGCAGCAGTATTTAGATCTAAACTCCTTAAGCACTCAGCTATCTCCTCACACTTCTTCTTACTAAAAGAGAATGTGACCGTGGGCATTAATCCTTCCTTCTCTAGGAACCTTGTTAGAGATATCCAATCTTGCTTACTACCCTGTTGCTGCCATGATGATAATTTTGATCCAGTTGCTGGTTTGCCTTGCACAGGAGCAGGTTTCTTCCCCTTCTTTTTATCTTCTGCTGCCTTTCTTTCTGCTGGGGAAAGTAATGCCTTGGTCGCTTCGGTATATCCCTTGGGTAAAAAGCCGCTTTTACCTTCCATAATCTTGTGTAATTTGTGCCCAGCCCAGAGATGATGCGAAAGAGGAACTGGTCGATAGTTTGTGCGGATAACGTGTACTGGTTTGCGTTTTGTCCTTCCTATCCACTCTGAGAACTCAATAGTATTCGGAGTGGTTGCAGATAGAAAGATAAGATTGACATAGTCTGGTAACATGATGATAACTTCCTCCCAGACTACGCCACGTTCTGAGTCGTTGATGTAGTGCACTTCGTCAAAGATTACCCATTCTATATCTCTGATTAGGTCAGCACCACGATAAAGCATGGACCGTAAAATCTCAGTAGTCATAATTAGACATGAACCATCAGCACCTATTTGCATGTCACCCGTGATAAGCCCAACATCTTCTCCAAACTTGTTTCTAAAGTCTCTGTACTTTTGATTGGACAAAGCTTTGATTGGACTTGTATAAATAGCCCTAGTGCAATGCTTCTTTGCTAATGCAATTGCATATTCTGCGCAAACAGTCTTACCCGCCGAGGTATGAGCAGCTAGGAATACACACTCGCTCCTTTCCAACCGAAGGCATGCTTGTTTTTGAAAATCATCAAGCTCAAATGGAAATGTCAAAGCTGGATTAGGTAACAGAGTATGAAAGTCCTCTCTCGTTGTAATAGGTATATAATCTGTGACCGCCCAAGACTTTCGTGCTTTAGTATCTTCTTTACTAGTACGGCCAGTGACTGGTGGGTGGATGGAGGTAGATTGAGATTTGGTCAAAGCATTCGAAGGCTCTATAGATTGATGAAGTTCAGATAAGAGAGAATCGACTTCATCGGCTGGTGATTGAGAATCTGAAGGTTTATCATCGTTCAAAGTTTCTGCTGCCACCATTTCTTCTACATCTTCTGTTTCGTTGTCCTCTTTATTCTCATCCTCGCTCTCATCACTACTATCACTATCACTTTCACTGGATGAACTACTTCCAAAGAGTGAATCGTCCTCAAAATAACTCTTATCCCACATTGTTGAGGGAAGAGCAAAGTTTGATCCAGCTTGTTGTTTGCCACTGGTGCTTTGATTGGAGGTTGCCATGTCATTCTCAATTTCAACATCTGATATGATGGTTGCATCATCTGCGGATACTTCCTTCTTCTCCCTCACCAATGTATCCCCGTCGGTAAATACATCTTCATATCTAATACCCTCGGTAAATGACATACCAGGAGGTGCAGTAATTAATATCCCCTTTTCTAAAGCTCTTTTAGATCCAATTGTTAATGCCAATCTTGCATTTCTTGTTGCCTCCTCTGTTAAATAAGGGTTAACCTCTTCTTCCTCTTCTTCATCATTATCTTCATTTTGATATTCATTATCATCGGCATCCATACCACCTGGTTTGAATGGTCGACGTACTCCCATAGTTCCTCTAGTATATTCAACCAACTTTGATGATAGATTTCCCTGTAGTGGGCGATGTAAATCACTACCTCCGCCACCATTTTCATAACCATCATTAGTGAGTGAGTATACCCATACTTCTACTAATTCATCTTCATCTGATGTGTTAGTAATATCAGACTTGGTACAACCACCACGAACTTTAGCACCAGGAGGTAAACGAGATCTTGGCATTAATGTTGTTAATGAAGGATGATACTTGGGAGGTTGGAATAGATTTGTTGGTATTGGTCTTTGAACTTTCTCTGGATCCTTTGCTCCTGATATTACACCAAGTGATGCTAATGCATCCTTGACTGAAGATAGTGCTGCATCGATATCATCAATTTTGTCATCATTAGCTGTACTAGTATTATCATTTATTGGAGGAGGTGGCAATAATGTAATGCCACAAGATGCTGGTAAATCAGAAATAGATGGTATGTTTGTATTGTTTAAAAGGTCTCCAAGAGTCTGTAAAGACTGACGAGGACTGCCTTCTTCGGTACTGCTAATAATTGCAGTAGACATTATAATAGTACTGCACTATACCTTTGTTGTTCAGGAATCTATATCATTCATGCTGGAGACCTCAACAACTCCAAACAATAACAGAGAGAGAGTAAAGTACCTAGGACCTGAAGCCTACAGGCAGCAGCTAATCAAGTTAGAAAGATACCGTGATCATGAGAGAGTGATCTTTATGCCGATGTTACTTTCCAATGTCTATAAAAACCGATATGTATACTTTCCATCTCATGAATTATATATATTGTTTAGTACATATCAGATGAAAGTCATCTGCTGCGCATTATACTATGCTACTAGTCTTCTATCCAATATATACAATCAGACTCTAAGCAACAACGACAGTTTCGTCTCTCTTTTGGGAAGATGAGGTTGACGTAGTAACAGCTTCACGGCTAGCGGAGAAAGGAGCGAGGTCGACTGGAGCCTCCTCTCCCGTCAGCAGAGATGCCATACAATCTCCCAATAAAGGACCAAATTTGAAGGCTCTTCCAGAACCTCCACTGAATACGGCAACATTGTCAGCAACCTTATCCATAATGAAGTAGGAATCGCTAGTCATGGTATATGGACTGCAATAAGAGTCGATTCTGTTGCCAACAGAGGGAAGATGCTCTTTCACCCATCCGTCAATGAGACTCAATACCTCTTCAGATCCTTCATAGTCAAAGGAATTCATACCACTTAATGCTTCTCCCGTAGGAAAGTCAACGCCAACCTTGACATAACTCTTACCGTTATTATTCTTAATACACTCAGTGGCAGATGCCGGGAACACATAGTACAGACCTCCATCAATTTCATTCTCTTTTCTAAAGTGAAAAGCTTGAGGAATTGAGGCAGCAACGTCACTATCGACTTCGTAGTGAGCCCATTGTACATGCCAGACATCCAAATCCATCGTAGGCAAGTTCGCCAATTCCAGTACGGAGTTTGTCCATCCTCCGCAAGAGATGACTGCATTATCAGCAGTTATCGTTTCTCCGTCTTGAGTCACAGCTACTACTTTACCATCAGCTCGAGTATCCAAAGAAATGATCTTGCTGTTCAATTTCACATCACACTTATCACCAGCAGCATCAGCCATTGCTTGACATGCTTTCGATGCTCGAATATGTCCAGCAGTATCTTCGCAGACTCCAGAATACGGCTTGCCACGACAACCTTCCAAAGCAGGGTAAGCATCTGCAATCTCATCACCGGTAGCATAAAACTTGTGAGGTAAGCCAAGGTTCTCCATAACTTCCTTTGCACCTAACACTGATCCTTCGACTGTCTCACCTGTATCTTCTCCGTAGAAGAGTAATCCATTCTCCTGCAAGAGTTTTGTACCACTCTTCTCTTCAACATCAGCCCAACGATCTAATGCTTGAGATTGCATTTTAGAGAAGAACTCTGAGCTATACATTTTCCTGTACATTCTCGAGTCTCCATTGCTTGAGGCCGAAGCTGGTGCAAGCGAGCTTCCTTGTTCAAGAAGAGTAGATTGGATTCCTAGCTCAGAGAGTGAGAAAGCCGTGGCAGTGCCCGCGAGGCCTCCACCAATGATGAGCGTCTCAGTGTTGCTATTGTTATCTTCAATCCATCTTTCAAAGTCTTTACCTATTGGGGCTCCCTCTCGGTTGGGTACAACTTGTTGTAGATTAGAAGTCACTTCCAAAGGTTCTTGACCTGCGTGTGAGGCAAGATCAGAAGCCTTCGCTCGAGAGATATCTCTGATCCAGCCATACATCTTTGCAGGCTCGACTGTTTGGTATAGCTCAATGTTGGACCACTGTTGCAATATATCAGTGAGGAAGAACAGATCATCGTGAGGTACAGAACGATAAACCATTGTGAAATGTAAAAGTACACATACCTCAACGCTATCTGCCAAGATAGCTCCTGCTGAGCTAATAGACTCAGGGATGTGCATGACATTTCTTTTATCGAATATCTCTCGTGCCTGTGTTGATGCAAATGGACTGTTTGTAGCGCCAACACAGTACTTGATTCCCTTTGGAAAGTTCAAAGCTACATCTTCGGTAATAGCCAATGAATTGGCACAGGGTACTAAAAAGTCACATTCTGTATTAGCCCAATCTTCGATGACTGTACAGCCGTCAATAGCAGCAGCTTCTGAATATAAATCACAAGTCTGCACGCTCTTTGCACCCAAACGAACAAGCTCCTTGGCAACAGTAGACCCTACCTTTCCACATCCTTGCACTGTAAATGTAAGATCACGAATACTAGCATGACTACCATCATTCATAGACTCAATTGTTCCTAGGATACTACCGATGACAGAGCTTGCAGTAGCAATGTTGGTATCAACATGACTATTTCTTCCTGCCAATACATATTGATTATTTGTTGCCTCAACTAAGAAGTCCATATCCTGTTTTGATATGTAAGTGTGTGTATAAAGTGTATACAGCAAGAAGAGAAGAATATGAGGACAATATGTACATCAAAAGATGATATTGAAAAGATACTCTGATATCTGTGGTATCAACTACTTACCTTATCACATGTGTTCAAATCACATCCAGTATACATGCCTCCTTCAAATGATTCTAGTGCACTAGCCACATTCATCATGAGCTCCTTCCTTTCAACAACTGATAAATCTTCATGGTCGGACTTGACAACGACCTTTGCTCCACTAAACCCAGTCCTATTATTGTATAAGAATAGAAGAATATGTGAGAACATACTTATATAAAACTGAGGAGATATGTACCGACTATATTATATACTCACCTGAACATATCATGCTTACGTGTCATACCCTTTGCAAGACGAACTGCATCATCAATGGCACACTGATCAGTTTTATAGTTTAGTAAACGAATACCACCATTGCCCGGACGAGAGGTATGACCATAACTATCCGAATCGAGAGCGATATACAAATTCACTCCATCTTGCTTTGCATCCGCCTCGATAACTACTGCTGAGCATTGATCACAGGGCTCCTTAACAATCTTGAACATATCACCCAATGTAGGGAATGATGGGATGGGTGATGCTATTATATTTTTTATTATCATTGCAATTTGCAATGAGAAGATGATGAGAGATGAGAGAATGATATACAATGATAGACAACAACAAATACTTACCAATAGATGAAAAGGCGACCGTAGTTGGCAGACTAACAGCCAACGATACAACATAGGGTAAAAATTTCATGATGGTATATATCTTTGATCTAAATAGTTAGGATATAGAACTATACAATGTGAATATTATGCTAGACAGAGAGATGATAGGTTTGTGGTGCATGTATGTCCATCACATTGCAACAATATGTATTGTACTGACTCACAAAAAATACCCGTGTCGATTGACAACGGTGATCTACGTAGGAACTAATACGTCATTGAGAAGCCAATGACGATTTGTCAACGCCTCTTTTTTATTGGTCCCCTCCCCCCCCAATGACAACTCTCTGCTGACGAGATATTGAGTAGAGGAGGTAATATATTAATACAAAGATCACTATCATCAATCAATTGTTGGATACATAATACCATCATCTATCATGAAATTTATTACAGCTCCCCTACTATTAGCATCTCTCTCATCGAGGAGAGTCAATAGCATGGCAGTCGCAACAGCATCAAAATCATCATCTATATCGACCAAGGCCACCGGCGGTGCAGGAGCACATGTACCCATTGGAAAGGATGGAGAAGGAGAGTATACCGCATCGACCAAGGGTTGGTAAGTGACGATTTCTAATTTTGCTCACATCATATGCTCAATTTTTATTTTGTTCATATCAATGCTATCATATACAACCATCATCGTATCTTATATAATATATACCTATAGCTTTGATGTAATTGATGCAGCCACGCCATTAGTACTGAATGAAATCAAAAGACAACCGTTTCGTCGTCCCTTTGGTGTAGGTGGTACACCTACAACAAATGCATACCATATTGCCGACTACGGTACGGCAGATGCAGGAACATCACTAGGTTTGATGAGTAAAATGGTAGATGCAGTTCGGGAGAGGAGTGTGAAGGAAGATGCAAAAAAGTATGGAAATAACAAAAGGGAGGTTGTTCTACATTATGAGGATCAGCTAACGTAAGTTCCATATGTGATAGATGTTTTGTATTCTATACATTGTGTAAGCTCACATCATACTACAACTCAAAACAGCAATGAATGGCAATCTGTGTTTAATCATGCACTTGGTTTAAAGTCTGTATCAGATGCATACAACCAACCAATACCAAATCCTTATGAGCTTGGCAATGTATTTGTGGAAGCCTGTGGTGTTGGATTTCATAATCAGTGCTATCCTTCTAACTCGATCGACTTTGGTGTTAGCTTCACTGCAATGCATTGGTTGAGCCGCTTCCCTTCTAGTTTAAAAGGTAGTGAATATATGCATGCAGCAAGATGTCCTGAAGATTCAATAGCCATGCCAGAAAAGGAACAAGCAGCTAATGACTGGAAAAGTATCTTGAATGCTCGTGCTAAAGAACTAGTTCCTGGTGGGAGATTTGTCTGCGTCAACTTTTCAAAGAATGTCAATGGATACTTCCTAGGTCAAACAGATGTTGGTGCTAGTATGTGGGATAGTTTCCAAAGTTCTTGGGATGAATTGAAGACACAAGGCTTGATTGATGAAGGTATGTGTATTTGCTGTTGTTTGTTAGTCACTGCATTATGTGCAACAACTTACACTTGCTGATCGTCATTACACAGATGAACGATTGGGCGTTAGTTTTCCCAATTATTATAGAAGTGAAGCAGAATTCATGGATGGTGTTAATTCAGATGAGTTGAAAGTCATCTCGATTGAACAAAAAGTAGTGCGATGTCCATACCGTGAATTGTATACAGCTGGCAAGACGGGCAAGAGTCCCCGGGAGTATGCCCAGTGGTTTGTACCAACTACAAAGACTTGGAGTCATTCAACCTTTAAGAGTGCATTGAAAGAAAGTAGAAGTGAAGAAGAGAAGGAAAGTATCATGTCTCAATTCTGGGAGAACTATATGACTTTAGTTGAGAAGGAACCTGAAGCCCATGGGATGGACTACGTCCATGCTTACATAGTGTTCGAAAAGGTTTAATTGAAATATAAGATAATACATACTATGACTAATTCTTGTTGTTGTCAGAGCCTGTTGAAGTTCTAGTGAATAATCTCTTAAGTGCAAATCGCTCATCAACCTCAATGTCCATGTGTCTGGGCTGAATTCGAGCATAATAAGCACTATCATCTAAACCAGTCTTTGTTCCTGTGATATTAGACGGGTCAAATTTAACAAGTGCTCCACGAATAACAGCTTTATCCCCAATCTGCTCCTCTGGTTTTTGTCTATTCTCCACTGTTTCCATTTGCTGAAAGAATGCATTAATAATAAATGATGTAATGACATTACTAATTCCAATAACGCCCAGGATATGAAATGATAAGAAGAAGAGCCTTGTCTGCCAGACTTTTGTAGCAGCTTCTAATCCAGCCGCTTCAATCGTCCAGTTATTGACGACTAGCAAGTTGAATAGAACATTCAAACTGCTCTCAGTATAGAAAATTATATGGTTAGACTTTCCGACAGTAGTTCAATCAAAGATACGTGTATCACTTACCCACTAGGCATGTCATTAAATGAGTTACTCCAGTAGTTGCTTTCGACCCAGTCATTAGCTTCCAATAGTAAGTTTGATACTTCATTTGATGGGTCACGTGTGATCTTACCTCCAAAAACTAGCAGACCAATTGTTGTAAAGGAATATGCAATGAATAGTAACACCAAGAACACATTTTTGGCCGCTGGTATTATTTCAAGTGACACCAACCCAAATATTCTGAATCGATTCAACCGAAACAGGATCCTTGTCAGTCTTAGGACTCTCATCATTGCAACAAACTCAATTAGGTCATGGTTGTTGTATGCATTTGGATAGTATACATATGCAGACGATAAAACTACTAGAATAGTAATGAAGAAGTCCCAAGCGTTCCGAGGCGTCTCAATATACCCTCGCCATCCATTGACAATGATCTTTAAAGAAGCCTCGACAACATACAACAGGGTAAAGATTGTTTGAAAGTTTTCCCAGACAGTTGAGGGATTGATATGTGAGTCTTGTCCAGTTAACATTGGATAATCCTGAGCACAGGAAAGTAGTGCATTCAATACCAATACAACTTCGACCCCATTATCGAATAGTTTCGATTTCACAGCTTTGCAAATTGCTTGATATGTATTGGATCTCCACAAAGTTGAGAGATGAAGCTCCACGAATGTTGTGTATTCAGATCCTTTTTTAAGATGAAGCAGTAGGACACTGCCAAAGTCCAGGAACTCATCTCGTGAAATTACATTGTTACCGTCCTTGTCTAAAAAGGCGAACAAGATGGACTGTTCATCTCTTGACAGACTACCAATCTCTGGAATATCCTGATTGAGTATGGTCATGACGTGTAGTATACTATTACGACTGACTTTATTCTCATTGTTGTGATCTAATAATGTAAAAGCTTCTGAAAGCAACTCTTTCGCTAGTTTTGCTCTCGATATCTTCCTGTCGTTAATGCTTGTATCATATGCATTGACCGCCACGGCAAGAATCAAGTTCATGATATAAAAGTATGATAAAGCCATAAATGAAATGAAATATATCGCCACAACTCTATTGCTGTTATAACTCAGCATCATAACGTCTGGGTAGTTTGCTGTAGTGACACATATCCAGAGAGTCCAGCAAGCTGCAGTCAAGTTGTTAAATGAGGCAATACCTTTGGAAGAAGACGATGGTGATGAATACAAAGGGGATGAATAGCAGATATCACTTGATTATGAACTAAAGTTCTTACCTTGTGGTGAACCATTAAATAACACTACACCAAACCAAGCATAAAACAAAATAATGATTGCAAGCATCGAAAGAGGTAGTGTCAAGTCTGGTATCTGTAAAGATGAGAAGTATTAGTATAACATTATCAATGTAGACTGACTAACATTATAAATACATACCATTTTCATAAATGTCCAAAGCTCTAGTTGAAATTTCCTCAGAAACGAACCAAGGACTACCATTCTAAGAAAGGGATCATATATTGTAGTTCCATAATATACACTTGCAAAAAGACAGATCAGTACGGTACATTGAACAGAGTGTATCCAGCGTTTTCGTCCTGAATAAAAGAATAGAGGTGGAGAGAGCCCATCATCTCCGAACTCTAATAGTATATATACTGATATGAAGCATGTACATATCAACTGAATCATCTTCGATTGATATATTGTAAGTAACATTGACCCTGAATTGGGGTATAACTGTTGATTGTCTTGATTGTCTACTGTTGTTCCATATGCATTCAGGAGTATCTCACAATCTCCATACTCACTATGAGATTTGTCTCTTCTATCAATAACAATTTGCAGTTCACTTGCATCTCGACACCAGTGTGGTGGTTCCAATACTGTCAACAAGAATAACACCCAGCTACAGAATATCACTGCACCTTTCAATTGCACAACTAGTCTTCCACAGATAACACTGATAGTACTAATTATACTTTCTTCTTCAGAATCTTGATATGGATCAAAATATCCCTCGTATGGTGCATCTTGATGTCCCACTACGGCATCCTTAATGAGGTGTGCAGCCTGACCAACACCAGATTCTCTTAATGCATATTGCCTTGATGTTAACCGGGCCCGATCAACAAGTGATCGTACTACCTTCTGCGATGCAATAAGAGGAGTCCATTCTGTTACCATCATAATATCAACGGGTAGTATACTGATTCAGTCAAACAAATTGCAGTATCCAATCATTCAATTCATAGGTAATACCAATTGACCAAGTATTTCATTGCCATAATTTTTTGGTTGCGTCATGAGACTTTACTGATATAAAATGGTTTCCGGGAAAATAGCTGATATTACATGCACTCTCTCCTGCATACGTATATACCTACATCGAACATACTTCGGCATGCATCAAACTCGTAATTGGCAATTTAATTTCAATTCGGAAATTAGTGAACTTTCTACTTAGAAACTTCTAAAGAGTACAATAAGTTTCATAGGTTATGGTCGACATACCTAATACTTCATCTCTAGAGTAAGGAAATCGTAATAATAATACTAACTACAATCGTAATAATATACTATACTACAATATGTCTTTTGCTACTCTTGTACGGGGTTGTGGTGGTGGTATACGCCGAGTCTCTACGGTTGCAACTAGAAGTAATAATAATAATACACAACTTCTTAGAACAACACCTCCACGTCGATTTATGGGTGGAGGAGGACAACCCATCTCACAATCCATGGAGGCTGAGTTATGGCAAGGACATCCAAAAGAACCACAGGGGTGGGAAACTACTGTTTACTTAACATATGCTGCAACGGCTGTAATCTTAGGGCTGGGTTTGGGATTTGCACCAGATACATCCATCAAGACTGTAAGTTTTTTTATTTTGTCAAGTGTATTATTGATGTTACCTATATCTATGCTTGTGTTGTTACATATTTGTATAATTGCAAATATGCTGGTTAATTATATTGTATGAAATTAATATATCTCACTATATTTTCATTTCCTATTCATACCATTACCATATACAAACAGTGGGCACAAAGTGAAGCAAGGGCTCGCCTTACCCTCCAGGCAGACGGCAAGCTAGATCAACCCGTGTTTGGTGTACATTATGATACAGTTGAAAATAAATACGATTTTGAGAGTAATAATCCAGATAATCCATTCAATGAAGATGATGATGATGATGATGGTAAGTGTTATTCGTTCTGGTATACATAAAAAAGTTTGTTTCTGTGTTGTTAATTACAACTCACACGTATTGTATCTATAGATGATGATGATGACGACGACGATGATGATGAAGATGAGGAAGAGGATGACGAATAAAGCATTTAAGTGAATTCTAATTAAGGGGGTATTACAGTAGGGACGACTTGATGGTTAACAGTACCACATGCTAGAGGGATAAAGGGAGAGACGCTCTGCTGCAGCTGCTTACTTAGGGAAAAGGAGAAAAGAAATCTAGTAACACTCTCTAGATTGTGATGGAGGGATGATAGATGTTCACAGTTTGTTGTTGGATGACACAAATTCAACAACACACTGATTGTATAATAATAATGTAACAATGAAGGCTTCTGAATTGTATGTTTCAGTAACAGATTGAGGGTATCCTTGAGATACTACCTTGCCTTATCATGTTACTTAGCAAATATCGTACTGCGCATGTATACATATGTGTAATATAATATTCTTCATTGCAGCTAGCTCCGAACTCCCTCTAACTTCCTCATGAGAAGCTCAATTCTTTCTCTTTCTTGCTCGACCTTCCACCTGGGAATGCAATAAAAGGGTAAAAAAACTCGACCACAATTTACCGTAGTAGGGAGAGCCATCAATAACAAGAGGCAGGCACCCTTACTGATATAGTCTCGTGTGGCGTTGGCTGAATAACTAACTAATTAAACGGCACATCTCATAGATTAAAAAATTATACAACATATAACATAAAAACACCCACAACTTATGTCCACCTCCGGGTCTGTTGCAATAGATAAAGACAACATGAAACAAAAAGGAGGACGACAATCCCCAATGGATGATACAGAAATGGGAGAAGCACATGAAGATAATAATGTAGAACCCGCCGATGAACCGCAGGATGACGACAAGGGCGAAAATGGTAGTAATAGTAGTGCCATGGAACCACAACCCAACGCTCAAGGTAATAAGGGAGGTAAAAGAGGTAGATCCAGCCCCTTAGAGAATGGACAATCACCCTCGTCGTCACCACACGGTTCGAATGGTATGGCGGATGGTGGAGATACTGATGAAGGTGGTCCGCCACCGTCAGCCAATAATAATAAACATCACCAACAACAACGAAGTCAAATGTTAAGTACAACATTAACAGCCTCATCACAACCCCAACCACCCTTGCCAATACAACCACCGGCACCCCTATCATTAACGTCCGAGGAGATGAATTTTCTAATATACCGTTACTTACAGGAGTGTGGATTCGTACATTCGGCATTTTCATTTGCACATGAAAGTGGTGTTGGGAGGGTTAAACCGCGTAATTCGGCTAATATCCCTCCCGGGGCATTGGTTATGTTTTTACAAAAGGGATTACAGTATGTTGGGATGGAAGAAAGTTTAATGAGGAATATTAAGGGTGGTAGTAGTAGTAGTAGTGATAATATTGTTGATGGGGAACCTAGTATGAAAAAATTAAAGAGTAGTAAAGGAAGTGGGGATGGTGGCACATCATCATCGATGGGACCAGACTTTAGCCTCCTATGTCCACGAGCATTGCATACTCTAACACGGAAGGATCCACCTATTAAGTTACGTGTGCCTCCTGCATCTGCGGCAGCTGCCACTAAGGCAATGTTGGAGATGGAGGAGAAATTAACAAAAGATCGGCGGTCGGTTGATGTGAAACGACGTAAGGCCCTAGCAGCGGGGGAAACTGGTGGATTAAGGAATCAGTCTTTGGAATTACGGGGTGGTAAAGCTGAACCTGAAGAGGGGGGAATGGAAATTATTGAATTAGAACCTTCACCGAAGAAACGAAAAAAGAAGAAGAAGGGTAGAGGGGTTGTTGTTGACAACATAGATGAGGGGAGTAGTGCAGCAGTTGCACAACATCAACAGCAAGCTGTGGCGATAGCGCAACAGGCTGCTGCGAATAATAGTATGGGTCAAATTGAGGCCACTGCCGCGGCTATGAGGGCTGCCGCTGCTGGGAAAATGTTACCCCCTGGCATGGTCGCTGCTGTTTCGGCCTTGGTGAATAACCAAAATCAATCTTCAGGAGACGGCACAACTCTCCAGGCTCAAAACGATAGGTATCAAATGGAAATGGCAGCTGCGAAGCAGTTACATGATGCTCAACGGTTCCAAGAGGCTCAACGGATGCAACAGGAGGCACAACATCGTATACAACAGGAAATGTGGAATAAACAACAGCAGAATCCGCAACAGGATAACAACTCGCAGGCTACCGAGGCTGCTGAAGTAGCAAGACAAAGGGCGGGTATTCAAGCTGTGTTGGCACAACGACAACAAGCCGTAGAGGCTTTGGCACATCAGCAGGGTGGTGGTGGCGGCGGCGGTGGTGGGGGACAAGGTCAACCACAGCAACAAGGTAGTCAAGAGGATTCCACACGTGCCAATGCCATCTCAGCATTCATGAAGGCAGCTGGTACAGGAACACAACCTCCCACCACCGTTTCATCTGGGGCTGTCGATGGCAATAGTCAGCAGCATGAACAACCTCCTCAAGCAAACGGTCAAGGACCTGTAATGCCAGGGGATAAGAGAGGGAGTCCAGATCCAAAGAAAGCTCCGTGTGCTGAGGCAGCACATTCTGATACCGCTGCTGCCAAAATTGAAGAGGAAGACAAGTTGACGGCTATTGATCCGAATCAGGTAATGGAACTATCACAGCACACATCTGAGGTATTCATGTGTGCTTGGAATCCAATATTTACCAATCTAATAGCCACGGGAAGTGGCGATGCTTCAGCACGGATTTGGAGTATCAATGGTCCTGACGCGAGCGGTGGATGTGGGCAGTCAATCTTGCTTCCCCATGGACATGATATGACTGATAAGAAGAATAAGGACGTTACCACTCTAGAATGGTCATCGGACGGGGAACTACTTGCGACCGGATCATACGATGGTGTTGCTCGTGTGTGGTCTCGTAGTGGAGAGCTCCGCCAGACTCTCAAGGCCCATCGTGGCCCCATCTTCAGTCTTAAATGGAACAAGCGTGGTAACTTCCTGCTCTCGGGGAGTTATGATAAGAGTACTATTGTTTGGGATGTAACTGGTGAAGAGGGGTTTGTTAAGCAGCAGTTTTCATTCCACCATGCACCTGCCCTTGATGTTGATTGGAAGGATGATTTGACCTTCGCGAGCTGCTCTACAGATAAGTCTGTTCACATTTGTCGAGTGGGTCTATCTCGTCCCATTAAAACTTACAATGGCCATGCTGACGAGGTCAATGCTGTCAAGTGGGATCCTTCGGGAACCCTGTTAGCATCATGTTCCGACGATTGCACTGCCAAGGTATGGGATATTGACTCTCCAAGTAATGACCCGAAATGGGACTTCAAGAGTCATCAACAGGAGATTTATACTGTCAAGTGGAGTCCAACAGGGGAAGGGTCAAAGAATCCCGACAAGATGCGATTGCTAGCAACGGCGTCCTTTGATGGGTCTGTTAGACTATGGAATGTTGACAATGGTAGCTGTGTTCGAATACTCAGCCGACATCGAGAATCAGTATACTCTGTCGCCTTCTCCCCCTCGGGTGAGTATCTCGCCAGTGGAAGTCTTGCAGGACAGCTTTACATATGGAAAGTAAGTGATGGTGAGCATATCAAGAGCTTTAAGGGCAAGGGAGACATATTTGAGGTCGCTTGGAATGCTGAAGAGTCGAGACTCGCGGCGTGCTTTTCTTCCAACATCGTCTCTGTCATTGATTTCAAGCTGTAGAGAACTCATTTGTTGTTGGTGTATTTTTGCCACAAATATAGCATACTTATTCATCATATATAACTATGGGCTAGAAGGATTAATAAGATAGTAAATCACTCTTTATGCCCTCTATTTACTATGAGTTAATATTATACTAAAAAAATAAAGGATACTCTTGATTTTTCCCCGATCATCACGTGATGATTTTAAGGCAAGATATACCTAATCAAACGCACCACGCACAATAATTAAAACCTCCCCCAACCCACTCCTTTCCCCTCTCTAATACCTTTGGTAGCGCCCCCTTCATCTGGTCAATGCCCTTTTTAATCCCCGCCTGTACACCAACTCTTTAGGAGCTAACCTGCATACATTAAGTGGTTGAGAAAAAAAAAAGGATACCCCCCTCTTGCTTGACCGTTGGCATATTATTAATCTCCTTCCAGTTCCGCTCCTTCATCTCATCTATCTAATCCTCCTAGGTACCTATATGTAGAGGTGGCAAGTTCATGTCATTGACAACTAGGCTTAACAAACCTTATATATACACATATCCAAGACAAGGGATGAAGAATTAATAGAGAACAAAATGGATTTGTAAGGGTCAGAGGATCCTTTGCGTTATTTGTCTCATCCTTACTTATGCATACACCTGCCGGCCTAAATTCAATGGGTAATATGGTATATCGTGGTAAAAGTATCAACAGTTCTGGTTAACATGATTACTCTAGCTACCATAACTTGTATGAGATACACGTTGAGAACAACTTGACACGGCCTAAACAAAGTTCACTTAATAAGGATCTCGGCCGCGTAAGGCAGTATATACCGTCATCCTTAATAAGAAGATCTTAATAAGAAGAGGGCAAGCAACCAACGCTAACAACTATCTCTCTTTCTAGACATGAATAATGAAGATATGAAGATTTTTTCTCTTTCTTTTTTTTTCTTTTTTCAGTAGGGCAAATACACATCCCATAAAATTAAACACAAACGGATAAACAACTGACTGGTTCCATCGCTCGATACAACCAACCAAGGAACGTTAGGACACTGCCTTAAAACTTGGCCTTCTTCGACTTTCCAGTCGATTTGTTGATAAGAGACTTGTGAATGTGTGGGATCACTCCACCACCGGCGATGGTGGCCTTGATAAGTGTGTCAAGTTCCTCATCTCCACGGATGGCGAGCTGTAAATGACGCGGTGTGATACGCTTGACCTTAAGATCCTTACAGGCGTTACCGGCCAATTCAAGTACCTCAGCCGTTAGGTATTCCAAAATAGCCGATGTGTAAACGGCGGCGGTGGCACCGACACGCTGGCCCTTTCCGACGGATATCTTCAAGAAACGGTGGACACGACCAACGGGGAACTGTGGTCAAATGATAAGAGATAGGGGTGGCGTGTTAGAGGGTGATGGTGAGGGGAAGGTGATATATTTATGAAAAAAAGAAACATATCATGTATTATCACTTACCTGCAAACCAGCCTTGGATGAACGAGACTGAGGAGCCTTCTTGATTGTGGGGGCCTTGCCTCCCTTTCCTCCCTTACCTCCTTTGCCTCCTTTTCCGGACTAGAAATAACAATTAATAAATTAAGGAAGGTGCTGTTAGTATAACATCTGACAATACACCCTCCACATTGGCCGGGAGAATATGAAGCCCAACACTGGACGAGATGGCATAATTTGCCAATACACGATATTATACAGGCCATTGCGATATTGTCATAAAACAAATAAGAAAGGACACTACTTACCATGATATTAATTGTTTGATGTGTAAAAGATGGCGCAAACGAAATTATGAAGAGCAAGACAAATGTGTGCGCTCGTTTTTTGAGGTGCACTCTCTAATTTAGTCAGAAAAGATACCAAACCAACGATATGGTACTCCTGTCACATCAACAAGAAAGACTAGACTTGATGCCACCCCAAACTTCACGCCATCATGAGTTTTTGGCACTAAAACCTTCAATATTAGGATCTAGGAAATGACTCAACAATCTAATGTAATCTCCTAAACATCAATTATCTATTTATAATAATAGACTTGACTGATATTGTCTAAATGCACCCTGAATAAACAAGAAAACCCGAAAAAAACGCCAATATTCACAGCAATTGTCATATGAGTAATGGAGATGTAGATGTAGTATGTAATCGCAAAGAATCATATATAATAATCATTCAGCATTATTGAGGTGCATAACAAGATGATACACACTGAAAATCTAAAATCTCAAACAATAATTGGCCATATGTATTGACAATATGCAACAATGAAACAGCTTGTATATTACTCATTTCTCAATTCATAGGTATAGTTTATAATAAAGGCAATTCTAACATGATTTTTGGGTGCTACAATAGTGGTTGTTTGGCATTGTATATGTGTATAACAAGTCCCTGAACACTCCCAGCATGATTGTAAGTCCCTTCACCATCCTTGTATGGCCACACGTTTGCGTTTTTCTTCCCTCAGGGGTGGGTCAAAGTTTCGTTTTCCCATAGACTTTCGGAGAACCTCGCAACATCAAGTGGTGACATGCCATCATGTGGGTGCTACAATAGTGGTTGTTTGGCATTGTATATGTGTATAACAAGTCCCTGAACACTCCCAGCATGATTGTAAGTCCCTTCACCATACTTTTATGGCCACACGTTTGCGTTTTTCTTCCCTCAGGTGGGTCAAAGTTTCGTTTTCCCATAGACTTTCGGAGAACCTCGCAACATCAAGTGGTGACATGCCATCATGTGGGTGCTACAATAGTGGTTGTTTGGCATTGTATATGTGTATAACAAGTCCCTG
>Ga0214478_100520_pt1 | contig 22355 bp, 18 predicted proteins | sample M1_20Mar14CPVII9_2_FD_178001 | JGI IMG/M metagenome (GOLD analysis project Ga0214478, IMG submission 178001) | Marine eukaryotic communities from Monterey Bay, California, United States - M1_20Mar14CPVII9sort6BwellD7 | ecosystem: Environmental > Aquatic > Marine > Unclassified | place: USA...
CAATCATGCTGGGAGTGTTAATCAACTTGTTATACACCTATACAATGCCAAACAACCACTATTGCAGCACCTACATGATGCCATACCCCCACTTGTTGGCCAAACATTGCCTGACAGTCACCAGAAAATCGAGATTTTTTCCTGATCTGAAGCATGAAACCTGCCAACAAGTGGCTGTAAAAGTATGATGGAAGGACTTACAATCATGCTGGGAGTGTTAATCAACTTGTTATACATCCATACAATGCCAAACAACCACTATTGCAGCACCTACATGATGGCATACCCCCACTTGATGGCCAAACATTGCCTGATCGTAGGCAGAAAATCAGGATTTTTTCCTGATCTGAGGCATGAAACCTGCCCGCAAGTGGCTGTAAAAGTATGGTGGAAGGACTTACAATCATGCTGGGAGTATTACCAACCTTTTTATGTACTCAACTAATGCCAAACATCTATTATTCAACAACCTTTATGCTGTTATACCCCTACTTGTTGGCCAAATGCTGTTTGTGCGATTGTTTTTGTGCATTTTTTATCAGTTTCTTTTGTGTTTTTCTTACTGAAATACAACATGAAAGTTATGTTTCTTGTTAGGAATGGATTAATGGTATCAGGTAGAGCACAGCAGAATGTTCACTGACTGAAAAATGTCCAATATTGAGAGAGTTACATTTTGTTAGTAAAAAAAGCTTACGGTGTCAAGTTTAGTGGTTGGAAGAAAGTCTTTCTGTAAATGGAGACAGTTTGATTACACTCTCATAAAAATGTTGTTATGAGTTGTCTGCTATTACAACATATTATTTAACTGTACTCGATATCGGTGAAGGGAAATATTGCAATTGAAATAGTATATATTCTTCTTTTTAGATGGGGTATGGAGTAGGCGATTATCCGCTATGGTACTATCTTATTCAGCCACTAATGTAAGTGTATGATAATGATAATGTTGTGTCACCTCGCTCTCTTTGATGTGCCTCTTATTATGTCACTTCATATCTTGTGTATTATTTCTCACTCTCTTGTTGTTCTCATATACTAATAAGTGCTGGCTTTGTTGGATACATAACAAATGTATTAGCACTTGAGATGACTTTTCGTCCAATAGAATTCTTTGGTCCTGAACTATTTCGTATTAAGAATCAACCATGGGGTTTCTTCGGTTGGCAGGGCATTATACCAACAAAGGCTGAGAAGATGGCATCAGTATGTTTCGATTTAATGACTACAAAACTACTCAATCTAAAAGAAATATTTGATAGATTAGAACCATCTAAATTTTCAGAGGTTATGGAAGATGCACTACTACTAATGTTAGATTCGATTGTAAATGATGTGGCTATGAAATATATGCCCAATGTTTGGAGTAGTTTACCAAAAGAAGTTAAAGATGAGGTAGTAGTTGTTATGAATATTGAAAGTGAACAGTTCTTGGTCACTTTTATGGAAGAAGTTAAGGCACATATATATGATATATTGGACATTAAACAGATGACTGTGGCGGCATGTGTACAGAATAAAGTACTGGTGAATAAGATATTCCAAGAGTGTGGTGACAAGGAGTTTACATTCATACGGAGGAGTGGATTCTACTTTGGTTTTCTTTTTGGGTTGATTCAAATGGGTATATTCTTCTTCTACGACGCCAGTTGGGTACTTCCATTCTTTGGATTTTGTGTTGGATGGGCTACAAACTGGTTAGCACTAAAGGTGATATTCAGACCATTGGATCCACATAAATTTGGACCCTTCACAATACAAGGGATATTCCTAAAGAGACAAGCGGAGGTATCAGAAACATTTGCACGAGTTAATTGTGTGGAGATATTACACACCAAGGCAATGTAAGTAATGAGATTTGATTCGTTGTGCTTCTGACGATTTGACACTAAGAACTGACACTTATTTATCCTCTGTCATAGATGGGAAGCGATATTAACAGGTCCACTATCAGCAAATTTCTTCGCCATGTTACGAGCACACTCGATTGTATTTACCGAACGATTAGTCGGTGGTATAAAGCCACTAGTAGTTTTCAGTATGGGAAGTCAAGAGTATTCTGAAATGAAGGAAGAGATTGCAAAACAAATTGCTGATAACTTACCTTCAATAATGCCACACTCCTATGAATATACAACAGAAGCACTGGATATGGAGACTACAATACGAGAGAGAATGCAAAAGTTGTCATATGCCGAATTTGAAGGGTGAGTGTCGATCAAGTGCTTAGTGGTATCTCCTTTGAGCTGTGCATGCCAAGATTGTATTCTCATATGGCCCTCTCCTTTTGTTCTTTCACATATATTAGAGTGCTTCATCCAGCATTCGAGGAGGATGAGATTCTCTTAATCCTAGTCGGGGGCTTACTTGGCTTAGTTGCTGGTGGCTTACAAGTTGTTGCTTTCTATTCATGATAAAGAGAGGGAAGTACTATATGAAGTAGAAGACATGTTTCAAGCGTTTCTTACTATCAGTAGCATATATCATTATATCTAAATACTTAATAGTGAGTACTCATTTAATAAAGAGCACGAGCACCAGTTTCATCATACTGTTCTCCTGGAACCTTAATAACATTACCATCATCATCAATATATTCACTCTTCTTTTGTAGAATAAATCTTTCAAAGAACTTTGTTAAGATTCGATCCGTTGTTAAGAATTCAACAATGCCTCCATTATTATTCTGTGCTAATATCTTGGGTACAAGATCAGCGGCAACCTCCTCTGGTTGCGCAGCTAGAACACCAAATGGGAACTTACGAAGTTCAGGTGTTGAATCGTCAAGTAATAGCTTTGTAAAGACCATACCTGGTGATAAACTATGAACTTGAACTGTTCCCTGTGTTTCAACCTTATCATATCCCTGTACACCTTTATCAATTTCTTCTACAAGACTTGCAGTTAATTGTGGTAAGCCTCGCTTCGTTGCACCGTATGTAGCATATCCAGGAGTTCCACCACCCTTGACTCCACTACCAACAGTATTGAAGACATGTCCCGTAAATCCTTTAGGCTGATTAGCCATTATATCCATTGCAACTTTTGTACAATAGAAGATACCCAATAGATTCACTTTCACAACTGTAGTAACTTGATCCATTGTCAATTCACTTAATGCACGTCTTCCACCATTAATACCAGCATTATTAATCCAATAACCAATATTCCCTAGCTTTTCTGTTGCAAACTTACCCAACTTTTCACAGGATGCTGAATCACTTACATCACATTGTGTATGATAGACATTACCATTTGGATGACGTTGTGTTAATGCCTTTGCTGCTACGGAACAATCTTTCACGTCACATATTACTACATCATAACCACGATCCATGAATTCACCTGCATATGCAAATCCTACACCCTAGAGTAAGTATATAGTAATGAAAGTTGGAAATTAGTTTTGCAAATTGAAAAAGTATTGCATAAGATATGCACATTCCGGTCACAAGAATAACAAGTGATAATACTCTGCATATAATATTAAATACACAAACATGAAACTTACCCCTGCTGATCCAGTGATGACAACTCCTCCATCTGGCATTGCATTGAGTGATGACGACGATGAAGAAGATATGGAAGAGAGGATACCGCGAGTTGTGGTAGGAGCAAAGGCTTGAATGATCGAGGGCGATAACGCCGTTAGGAGAATACATGCAAAGGACTTCATTGTTGTTTGTTTAGGCCTAATGATGGTATAAAGGAGTAATAGAAGACGAGCGAGATATATGTAGTTGTAGAACTGACACTGCAAAAAAGATTGCTCTTCAAGTTTCAGTTACACGTGGATTTTGCTAAATCAACAATCAGTTATGCTTTATGAGCTAAAGTAGTAGGTTGACAACAGTAGTTCCGGGAGGAGAAAAGATATCTTTGATCATAAAAAAACATATCATATCTAATATTATATCGATCAGGTTATAAGAATATCGATTGTGTATCGATACAACTAACCTTAAGAGACGACAGATAGGAAACCGTATTATGATGAGTTATTGGAAGATAGTATTCAGTGGTGCTTTGACACTCTTCATCATTGCTACGGATGCATTCACAAACAGAAACATACTATATGATCATCAAAATAACAAGAGAGAACAATCCATTGACACAAAATTGCATGTAGAACCTGCCATCATTGCAGTAGGAGCTCTCACCACAGCTGGTGCAATATCATTTATACTAAACAGCAATACTGTACAATCTAAAGATTCTCAACAATATGCAGCAGAATATGAAGCTCGTGAAAAAGAACGAGATCAATTAGCATACATCGAACCAAAAGTGACATGGACAGAAGCAGAATTACAACAATATAACGGTGATAATGAAACTGGACCAATACTACTAGCAGTGAAAGGAGAAGTATATAATGTATACAAAGGACGGAACTTCTACGGCCCAGGGGGTGAATATCATATCATGGCAGGCAGAGATGCATCACGATTTTTAGCAAAGAATAGTTTAGTTGAAGAAAGTAATGAAGAGAAGGATGTACCTTTGAATATAGCTGAACGTGCTAGTTTAGAATCATGGTATTGGATCATTAGAAATAAGTACGATTTGGTTGGACAGTTGGAGGGATATGATCCAAAGTCAACTGAAATGTAACAATTTATTGGTAAAAGCATAGAATATAATGCCATTGCTCATATGAATATTGGATGAGATTGGATGATTAGTAAGAGGTGGTCGCCTAAATTACATGATCTATCTACCCATCAGTGCATTAGTTATTCCATCTAAGCAACTTGACACAGTTTTACCATAAATACAATGCCATTATCACATCATTCGTTGTCGGTCGTCAACATCGTCTTTAGACTCGGTCAAATCGATGAAGTCACACACACAAATGATTATCAGGATCAGTATTAATCACTATGATGGAAGAGTATTAGCAGTGGTGGCGTCTGGTTGAGCATTAGCTAGGGCTAACAAGGAAGCAGCTACAATTCGGTCAATCTTGGATGGGTATGCAGATCCACTAGTCTTAAGTCGAGATGGAGGAGATTGCAATACTTGGCCCGTCTTCTTGATATACTCATCCATGATAACTTTGTCAGCTTCAAGATCCTTTAGTGGGAATAATAATGACATGATGACTGACATGAGAGAGTATTGATGAACGTGAATGCGAGAAGAGAGAGTGGATATGTTAGTGTGATATTAAAGAGTTAACATGTTAAGACTATATGTACTTCATAAACACCTACACGCCACACTTACTCTCTGACCGTCTCACTCTTTGAAGTATTGTGTATGATAGCTCTCTATTATCAGCAGAATTTATGAGCAACTGAGATAGTGTGAAACTGCAACAACTCATGAACAATATCATGCATAAAATCGATATCGATTGCTGCATGACATCGGCATGACATCAATTCGAGATAAAATGCAGAAAACATGACATCGGTATCGGCATGACATCGATGTAATTTATCATGACTTCGTCGTGACGATAACACCATGACATCGATGTAGATAACATGCCATGACAACGATATTGATAATATGATATGATATCAGACAATAACATAAACAATAACATAAACAATCGACATCTTTCCGCATCTAACTCCCTACCATAGGGCGGTTCATTTCAAGCAATTTGCAACCAAATAAGGATACCTGAAAGCCGAAAAATGCCAATGAACTGCCGATGCCGGCCGGTGTTGAGTTTGAGAGTATATCTAACTCTTCTGTGGATATATTAAAGTTGATTGATCAAGCTATCGTCTTAAACAGAGAGGGTCATTCTCCTTGTTGTGTGTGTGTGTTACATTTAATGAAAACATAACAAAACCTCCTACTCAATCTCAATCACTTCGTCATCATCGGCTGCAACCTTGGCCTTCTTGACTCCATTATTGCTAGGTTCCTCTTCCTCAAGCGACCGCTTCTTCGATGAAGATCCATTGCTCTTCTCCTTAACAGAAGCACCGCTATCTTCCTTTGGCTTTTCATCCATTTCAACCAATTCAATATCATCATCACTATCATCATCTGGCTGTTTCTCTTCATCTTTTGCAGAAGAAGAATCAGCTGCCGCCGCAGTGGTATCAGTTGTAGCCACAGGCTTCTTTCCACCAATATCAAACTTCTCAATCTCTTCCCGATTGTCCGGTTGAGTCTCACCCTTCTTCTCCTTATCAACAATTACCCAATGGTCCTTATGTGACACGCTAACCTCTACTTCCAAGTTTTGTGTAAAGTCCTCGATACGAACGATACTTCCATGACCCATACCGCCAGCGGGTAAATCGACTAATGACTTGGATAAGTTGACAGCAAACTCAGACGGGTCAATGTCTTCACCCTCTTCATACACGATATCCTCTCCAATCATGATTGTTGGTTCGGTGAATCCTAGTTCCTTCTTGATAACACGAGCCAATAACATATCCAACGTCCACTCCTTTGTATTGAGTGCTAGTGATATAGTGGCATTACGGCAAACGAAGCAGTTCGGGTTGGGACCAGGGATAGTGGTGGGCTGCAATAGAAATCCCTTGCGTGTCTTATCTCGGAGACAGTAGGTGTAACGGCAAACTTCCCTTAACTTATCAGCCTTGCCTTCTGACTGGGCCTTGAGGATATGAAACGCTTGTAGAACCTGTAACCCTGCTACAATTGCATTTGTTGTGGCAATAGCCGGGATGATGTTGCCTGCGATTCCCTTGGCATCGTACAAACTCTGAATAGGATCAATTTGAAACACAGATTGTCTCAAATTCGAAGCCGCGCAAACAAAACGCATTGCCATTTCATCATCCTTATCAAATTCGGGCAAGGGTGATGTAGGGTTTGTGGGTGAATTGGCATTTGCAGCCACTTCAATGAAGCATGATACAATTTCAGCAATACAATCCGATGGACTCCAAATATTTGTAGGAACATAATCTTCCCTTGCCGTGGGTGGAACAACCTCCATATCAGTACATTTACTAATATCATCCGAGGCAATTGGTTTGGGAACCTTATCGGCAGTTTTGTACCGATCCATTCCTATTTGTTTTTGGATTTCAGTGGCAAATAATGCAGTCAAGGCCTCTTGAGACTTGGTACGTAAATCCTTCTCCTCCTTGGATTGGGGACCATCACTATCAACACCGAGAAGAGAACGCAATTCCTTGACCGTATCCATATATGTACTCTTTTCTCCACTTCCGCCACCATTTGTATTTTCACCCGATGACGACGATGCTGCTGCTCCACCATTCTCCTCTCCTTCTTCATTCTTCTCCTTCTCAGCAGCCTCCATGTCAGCCTTCAAACTTTCCTCATCCTCAAATAACATACTATCCTCAACCTTTGGTCCGAAACACAACTTGTACATTTCCTTAGCCCAAACAATACAATGGACAGGTTGACTGGGCGTACTCCTAATAGTACAAATGGGATAGACCTTCTGTGTTGGTTTCGTTTGACATTCATAACACTCTGTATTTGATGCCTTATCAATAACAGTAACTTGTCCTAAATAACCAGCCGTACCTGCCTCAACTAATGGGATACTGGCAGCTAGACATAAACGATTCACATGACGACGTGCTGCAACATTATCTAATGCATTTAATACTAATGCAAATTGTTTCATGTATGGGACATTGAATTTTGTATTGTCCATAACGTTACCATGATGTGGTTTATACTTTGCGGCATTACCATTGGTATCAGAGGTACCATCAACTGATAATGGTGGTACCATATTAAATGCAGCCTCACTGGCAACAACACATTTTGGCATGCCAACATGTTGTGATCGGAATAGAAATTGACGATTGAGATTACTAACATCAATTGTGTCTAAATCGATAATTTCAACATCACTATGGAAGATGTGGTTATCATATGTGATCGATTTTGTTAGATAACTAATTCACAAGATCAGACAATACAAATACGGACTTACCGGAAACCACTAAGTGCCAAGTTCTTGAGTAATTCACACCCAATACCACCCGAACCAACTAAAAGGATTTTAGATGAGAGTATTAAATTTAATTGGGTGGGTCCTAACGCTGCTTGGATACCACGGAGGATTGGTGGAGGTGAACCGTCTTGTGATTGTGTCATTTTTGTGTGTTAATGTTTTGTTTATAATTTATAACTCGAATTGACAGTCTGTATATCACGCCGAATAATAATATTATTGGTGAAGAGTAGATATAGGAGACTATGAGTATTATGAGGAATATAACCACTAACAACTAACTCTCTAGGCACAATACATAGCAAGGAGGCAGAGTAATTCAGCGACGGTTTAGCTAATTTTATTCCTCAAAGTGGTGTTGGTCCCTATAATACTCAGTGTGTGGTGCGAGTTGTTGTGTTGTTTGGTCTGGCTGTGTGGTTGATGGCGGGCATATTATGATAGTTGAGGCAGCCCCAATTGAATGTCTAAACCATTGTTGAATAACTCATCATCAGTATCAACTATGACAGCGGTACACTTTGATGATTTACCGTCCGATGAAGGTAAGCTTGCGCATAAGATATGAATTGGAGCTTGATGTCGAGAAGTGTCGAGAGTTTGGATATTGATGTGTTGAACTGGGCTTATCGTATATACTACTGTTATTACGTATGTATATCAGTGTTGTTATTATGCACAGAAGTATGATCAGTGTTGAGCTTCTTACCTGTATCCTATTGCAATGCTCATATATCTAATATCTCTCGATCGTATTCTATACTAGGAGATAAACAACGCCGAGGCGTATCATTTCAAGATACTAATAAACATGATTCAAGCAGATCATTATTGTCTGCACCACCAGCACCACCCCATCAACATCGTAGAGGATCTCTAGATCATGAAAAGATACGCCACTCTATGGACGATGGTGATATCAGAGATGACGATAGTAGTTCTTTTGATAGGCGGCGTATGGCAACATTCATGTTTGGTGGTGTATCAAAACGATCAGCCTATCGTGAAATTAGACGTGCAAATAAAGAGAAGATAATTCAACGTCGTGGATGGAGTAATTACAATCCCAATAGTGGTTGGACGTTAGATACAGGATCAGGTTCACGTACATTAAGTATTGAAGAATATCCCGAAGAAGAGGAGAGAGCAGCAAGTGAGGGTACATCTTTACTTAGTAGTGGTAAGAGTTCGATGACTATATCCGAGGATAAACCATTAGAAGCTTTGAAGGAGATGTTCTTGGAGAATAAGATTAATGTTCTCTTTGTCTTTCTGCCATTGGCATATTGGAGTCATGCTAATAATTGGAATGATGGATCAGTGTTTATCCTCAACTTTTTGGCAATGGTTCCACTAGCGTCAATGTTGGGCGTCTTTACGGAAGAGCTGGCAGCTCATACCAATGACGTGATCGGTGGACTGATCAACGCTACCTTCGGCAATGCAGTGGAGTTGGTAGTTGCTATCCAAGCATTATTGGCGAATGATTTCAGAGTTGTCCAGGCTAGTTTGATTGGATCGGTATTCTCAAACTTGTTACTCGTTTTGGGGATGTGTTTCTTTTGTGGAGGTATCATCTATCCAGAACAAACCTTTATTGCTCAAGGGGCAGTGGCAAGTATTGCTTTGTTGGCATTCAACGGACTAACACTGTTACTACCCGAGTTCTTTGGAGAAGATGCTTCAGTAGATGCAGGAGGAGCAGGGGATGTCGAGCTCACTATCTCAAGGATTGGTGCTGTATTGCTAATGTTGATGTATATTCAGCTGTTATTCTTCCAGATGAAGACTCACATTCACTTGTTTGAGGGAGACTCCGATGAAGTGGCATTAATACCCTTTAGTTGGGCATTGATCGGATTAGTGTTGATTACAGCAGTTGTGACGATCTTATCTGAGTGGTTAGTGGGAAGTATCGACGGTTTCTGTGAAGAGTTTAACCTCGGTCGGTCGTTTGTCGGTGTGATAATACTGCCAGTAGTTGGAAATGCAGTGGAACACATCTCTGCCGTGTCTGTCGCAATGAAAGACAAAATGGACTTGGCTTTAGGAGGTGAGGAGACTCTGTTTGCCTTTGTGTATCTTCGCTTGACCTACTCTAACACTTCAATGGTATACAATATACAGTTGCATTAGGATCATCTGTTCAGATTGCCCTCTTCGTACTGCCTGCGGTCGTGCTAACTGGCTGGTTTACTGATAGAGACATGAGCATGAGATTTCCATCGTTCGAAGTGTATCTCTATCTTTTGTCTGTCATCATTGTATCATTATGCCTTGGGAATGAACGTAGTAATTGGCTTGAAGGATCACTACTAGTATTTACTTATATCATGATTGCTATCGGTATTTGGTTTGAGAAGGATGTGTAGCTGCGTAGGCAGGGGTAGTGATGTTAGATGTGATAAGATGGTGTTTAGTGTAGAGACAAACAATGTTAATCTTAAGTAGAAAATAGTAGCAAACTAATCACAACATGACTGGATAATATGGATATATAGGGTCATAACATTCTCCTCTCTCTCTAACTTCTATTTGTATTGTCCCGTGACCAATAGTAAATAGAAACTTATAGGGAAATAAGTCCGAACCAGATGGCAAAATTGAACCACGTCTTCAGATTTGCTGAAAAAGCAGGAGGCAAACTCAATCAAAGAAGAAGGCTGAATGATGAGCAATCCATAATAACTAAACCATGACTGATAATAAAGCAAGGGTAGCGGCCCAAACCGCAAGTGTAGGTAATAAAAATATGATGACATTTATGCCAAGTTCTACGGCTGAGAGCTCCTCACAAGAAGGTGCATCATCTCAAAGTATAAATATAGACAACAACGACCAACTTCATACTAATGTTACAACAGGAGATACAAGTGGTATGGTACCGGATCCCCTGTTAGTACGAACTGTACTGGATAGAGGTGAATCAATGGATGATTTTACATTTAATGCAAGTTTAGATGCATTATTAACAGATGACCCAGGGTCCTATGATAACAGTAATGATATTACTCAGCAGGGGATAATATTACCCCAACCCCCCACGCCTGCTGCTACGGCTATGGAAACGTTGATTAATGGTGGTATTAATGTTAACAGTGATCCGTTATTAGATTCCTCGGCCGCTGCAGTTGGAGGAGGGAGGAAACGCAAGGCGCCACCAACAAGACTATTATCAGATATGTCCTCAATAACTAATTCCTCCGGTTCCTCTGAAATACCACGCCTCTCTTCGGCACCTTTGCTACAGCAAGGTCAACAGTCGAGGGGAGGTGGATCTGCTGCTCCAGTTCAACATCAGCTTCAAGCAGCAGCAGCATCAGCACCGAATCTTAACTTTTCATCAAGAAGTATAATACAACTTCCACCAGGTATGTTTGCTAATCAGCAGCCTATATCCGTATCAACTACGGCATGTCCGGGACCTACCGTACAACAGGGAGTTGGGAATACGAATATCTCGCAATTGACTAATAGACTCTATTTATCTTCATCTGGGGTAGGTGGAGGAGTTGGGGGTGGTGCACAGCAATTGAGTGCCTTGGGTAATACTGCAGGAGGAGTTCAACAACAGCAGCAGGCTATACAAGTTGCATCCTTAACTATACCTCCGTATAAGGGCAGTTCCATAACAGCTACTAGTGGTACATCCTCTGGTATGGCTGACTTGATGTCTCAAATTTCCCTTCCAACCACCCAGAATTCTACTCAAGTGCAAGGGCAGTCGTCATCATCACAAGTACAAGGTCAGTTGCAAATCCCAGGGATAAGTACAAATCCTTGGGATGCATTGATGGCAAATGCCGCCACGTCTGCTGTTCAACAACCCAGTACAGCAAGTGCATTACAACAAGCGGTAGCAGCAGCGTATCCCTCTCAAGCGGCCGCAGCACTCCCTTCAGCTGTGCCATCCTCGTTGTCTGCTGCCAAGGGACAAAGAAGACCATCATTACCAAAGGCACCCTTATTGTCGAATAACATGCAGCGGAAACGTCCTTATCAACAACAAGGTGGCAGTGGACTAGCAGTGTCCGAAGATGAGTCCGAGCGTAAGAAACGACGCAACGAGCGTAACGCACGGGAACAAGAACGTTCACAGAAGATCACTGAACGTATCTCAGAACTCAAGAATGTACTAAGTGAGGCAGGTGTACACTTCAAGCCCGATCGATATTCAACACTAGTATCAGTTGTAAGTTATATCAAGACATTGCAGCAACGGAGTGCTCTTTTAGATGAAGAACATCGTAAGTTATTGGATACTATCGCTGGGGCTGATAAGTTGGTTAAGGCAAATGGTGGGGGTTCACTTATACCTTCATTGAGTGGAGCTGCCACTGCTACAGCTGCTGCGATTGCAAGCAAGGCTGGCAGCAACAATCCTATCCTGCCTCTCTCTGCCAAAGGGATAATACCAGTTACTGCTGCCACTACCACGCCGACATTACAGACACATGAGAAGACTGCAAACGATCCTCCGTCTATTGCTTCTTCGTCTTCGTTATCGAATAATGACGAGGAGTACTTAATGTTCGTGAAAGGTATCGACTACAAGAGTATATTCACAAATTGTGGAGTTGCACTGGCAATTGCCAGTGTCGATGGAAGATTTGTTGATTGCAATGAAGAGTTTCTCAAGGTTACCAATTATACAAGAACTGAGTTGTTGGGTGATAGTCCAAGACGGACTAGTTTGCCACACCCTCAAGATGATAACAGTCCACCTTCTTCGAGTAGTCTCAAGCCAAACGGGCAGAAGCAACAGGGGCAGGCCGTTACCGTATCCACCACTGCATCAACTAACAAGTCATCTCCGCTTTTGGAAGCTGTGAAGAAGACCCCAGATGTGCCTTCTAGCAATAGTACATGCTCGCATGATAGTACGAGTAGTCCACCGCCCACCACACACAGTACCGATGGACCACCAAAAGAGATTCATATGCGAAAACAGCATCTATCCCTCTTCAACCTACTCGGAGGCAAGGATATGGAGGCTGTATATTCCGCCATGAGTAGAATGTTGCGTGCTCCCGAGCATTATTCTAGTAGTACCGCCTACGAGAGTGGTGGAACCTCATCCTCAGACTCATTTGTCAAGAGCGACTTGACAAGGAGTGGTGCTGAAGAGTCATCAAGTGGAAATGAAGGCAAGAGAGAGGATGCCATATCAAGATATACAGTTGACCATTGGTCAGGACAAGTCGTCCATACTAGACGAAAGAATCACATGCTACAATTGAACATCTCCCTTGTCCGCACGGCAACGGGAAGACCCAAGTTCTTTAATGTTTCCCTATCTGAAGTGGAGAAGGCTCCCGAGGAAGTCAAAGTTTGATGATGCCTCTCGTTTTGTCTCGAAAGAGTGCAGCTTCCCTACTTGCAAACAGTTTTGATCCCTTAAAACATTAGTGTTTAGGAATAGATTAAGTTTTGATACTTATAAGGCAGTTAACAATAATTAACAGCACTCTTCTTTTATTTAATACCTAGCTATTCGTCTATGGGTAAATGCGGCCGGGAAGAGAAGATGATAGTAATGCTAGATGCTTAGATATGGAAAGAAGATCATTGTGTATATGAAATAGCTTTTGCTAGATTATAATAAACGAATTGTAAGGAATCATCTCATCCTTCTTGTTCATAATATATGAGAGCATTCACTCAGCAAGAGTTCGAGCCTACACGGCATCGTCAACTCTACTTAGCACTTTATGCTCAGATCTTCATCAAATCTATTCGTCCACCTATCTCATATACATATAGCTTAGAGCAACTCTCACACTTCTTTTATAAACCTAGTCGTCTTGTGCTATAAGAGTAGAGAGGAATACTAGGTGCTGAATAGGGAAAGAAGAGACTTTGTGTATATGAAATAGCTTTTGCTAGATTATAATAAACGAATTGTTGGAATCATTCATCCTTCTGTTCATTCAAATATGGGAGCATTCACTCAGCACAGCTCGAGCCTACACGGCATCGTCAACTCTACTTAGCACTTTATGCTCAGATCTTCATCAAATCTATTCGTCCAAGTCCTCGTCAAACTCACTTCATAGCCTCCCAAATGGATGTGTGTGATATGCTTAAGGTCTTTGATACAGTCATATTAACTCATGTTATTGTCTTCAGAGTATAAAGTGATAATTCACACTGACAAAATTAAAAAGTGTAGTCTCACGAAGTTTTGCATTTTAACTCTCTCTTTTCATTTACTCATTATTGCACTTGAACTTGCAATCGCATCTTTAGACAAGTACGTCTTAGACAGTATGAACTCGCTGGACGATGACAATGACTGCAAAGACTGTAGTTGCAATAGAAACAACGAAGTATTTCTTCCGGCTGCTGTGACCTCCTCTTCGTCAGATGGCGAGGACGACAAATCAAGCTCTGATATGAGCATTAGTGATACGAGTAGTAACGAATCTGACTCTGATTCTGTTATCATTCGTCAGTCGGACCGTAGAAAACTCACAAACAAAGAAGAGAGTAGCTTACTCAACAGTATACACAAGTCGTTGAAGACATCAGGGTATGAGGAAGGTGTCGATGACATGTTAGAGTATATCAGACTAATGATCATTAATCGACGTACTGCTTCTGACATTGCTCTTGAGGTACATTGATTATTGCTTGCTTTGTTTATAACTACGCAAGATCTCACACCACTCTTTCTTTCATTCCTCCCTCTTCGCTTTAGCTCATTGATACTTGTGAAGAATTGGACATAGCTCAACTCATGGGTAATAAAATTACTACCTTCCTAGACGAGCTAGATCCAAAAGTTTTCCCCGACCTTGAGAACGCTGTTGATAAACTCAAGTATTTGATGAAAGAACGAAAGCCACATGAACGTCTCACAAGATCATCATCTCTACCTCATGAGGTATCTAGTTATGCTTTGGACTATGGAACTCATTCTTCTATGAAAGCTGCTTTGAATGTGCTCAAAACGAAGAGTATGATCGAAGGAGACGACTCTTCTTGGGATGGTAGTGTTAGTAGTCGTGATAGTGATAGTAGTCGTGAGAGTAATCAAATGCAAGATGATAGAGACGACAATAGCGAAGTCAGTGATCTCAGTATGCAGGATGACGACAAGAGTTACGACGAGAACGATCCATACCTACTTGATCGGTCAAATAGCAAGAGTAAGACTCGTCTGAAGGCTGAGGAATATGCTCGTGTTGTCATGGCTAACATAACTCGTGACCCAACAAGACACTTAGATGTAACATTCGAAGAAATAGTCGAGATACTTATGAAAGTGTGTACGCTCTGTGGACGAATACACATTCCTGATGTAAACGATGTGAATTCTATGGATCGACTGTTTTCTTTCATTCGCTGCTACAAACTTGGATTGCTTACCAACTGCAACTTGATGAAGATCTGGCTTGATCCAGCCGAGTTTCTTAACAAGTGTTGTCTTATTGCTAGTAACTACAAGGCCCTGTTGCCATTAACTGATATCGTGGATGTTGCCGACTTGAAGAGTAGAATAGACAATGATTCCAATCATTACTTTGGAAATAAGAAGAAGAGTATCAGTAGTACCAGGAAGGGAGATCCAGCGAAACTCCTCAAGGGTACTAGAGCTGTTGCTGATCTGAAGAGTCGCCGATGTTATTTGTGCGGATTGCTCTTTGCTTGTGGCATTGATCGTTTTCACAGTTACATGTCGTATGCTATGGCTTTTCATGATAGAAGCGCTTACTCTTGTTGCTACTGGTGCAATGTTATCTTACTTGATCGTGAGCTTGAAGCAGTACTTGTTCAGTGCTGCCGTATTGTACTTAACACCTCGAGAACTTTCTCGGTTGGTGATCAAATTACTTCAATCTTCACCACCCCAACAGTTGGAATGATGACTTTTTTAACAACTGAACGTCAGCCTGTCAAGTGCGTCATCGGAGGCACTGTCGTCATGTTCCCTTCTTTGTATACAATGGAGTCTTTTGATATCAAGTTTAATGCAGGAGATACTGTCCAGCAAGTGGCTATCCAAGTATACAACGAGTGGAACAATAGCTTGACAGTTGATGATGTTGATGTGATTCGATTCAATGTACTTGATGTTCAAACATCTGTCCGTGAGTCATTCGATATAAATACTTATGTAACGGATGAGAGGTTACTTGAGACGGATAGCGAGTTGGAATCAAGTGATAACAGCAACGTTGCTCGTCCTCCCAGAGCCAAGAGAAGACAAACATATGACTTGGATGAGGCTCAAGTTAGATCATCGAGTGATGATGGTTCAGTAGAAGTAGTTCCTTTCTTCGATACTTCTGTTTCAGCTATCATCAAAACTTCAAGTAGAGATATTACTACCGCCCACAGTAGAGATATTACTACCGCACTCTCAATTCATTTACTTGATGGAACTTTGATGGGAGTTGCAAGTAGTAAAGATCAAGCTGCTGAATGGGCATCAGTGTCAAAGGATGCTATACTTAAAGCTTTGAGGAATGAAGAGAATCTTGGCATTGGTATTGGTTCGAGGAGGAAAGAAATGTACACATTAACACATTGGAAACCGGGAGATCCTATCCCTGTGCTTGGGTTGACTCCATCGGGAAAGACACACTTTGCACGCTTGACATCTCAATATCCGAATGGAATAGTTGTTGAGTCTGTCAAGTCAAAAGCCCTTGCCGTGTGTAAGAGCCAAGCAGATGCTGCCAAACTGATTTATGAAGAGACTGTAACCAGTACCGAGAATGCTTATTCTTCTGTAAGACAGAAGATTAGTAGGGCACTCCGCCTTAATCCAAGTGATGAGAAGTTTGGAAAGATTCATAATCAGAATGAGAGTAACCATATCTACAATGTTCGTTGGCTGACCGATGAAGATACATTAGGTGTTACAAAGAGAGGCAGGAAGGTGCTTCCTGGTTGGAATGATGAGCTTGACGGAGATATGGAGTACTTGAGGTGATTTATGGGTACTGCCTAGATTGAAAGACAGTTCATCTCAATTCTCATCCTCTTTAGCTTCGGCTCCTAACATGATATAATAGGTACATTAGCATATACTGATATGCCTTTACTTCTTCTATTACTGTAATGTAGAGCTTGAATAGAATAGACACTTTCCAATGCACTGCCGACATGCCTAGAGTTACGACATGAGAGAGATTACCAAGCCCTACTTTTAATTATGTGTATCAAGTCGGGAGTTATCACTTTTTACATTTGTATGGGGGTTGTTAGCAAAATGCAAAATCAAAGTTGTTAGTGGATGATCACCTTTTCCTCTATACTCACGGTGGTGGCGGAGAGTATGAAGATACGTAGATATTACGATAGACGACTAGTATTGGATTTGATTTGAATTTATGTTATGTGTAGCAAAGCTACTAACTAAATTATGTCACAGTGTATCAAGTACTTTCCACAAGTCACATCTAATAGCACTGAGTAATAAAATGGCAGAATGTCTATTCGTCAAGGTCCTAATTATAAGAAGTACAAGAAGTGTGAGAGGAAGAATAAAAGTTTATTTAGACGAGAGACTCAAGTACTACGTACCTCATCAAATTCACTTTGTTTGTAAACGGGGAAGAGAAAGAGTTAGACGATAGCTAGAGACAGGCAGATACGACACACCAACGGCATAGACTTACCCTTCCTCATCAGCGGTCGCATCCTGGTATTGCTGGTACTCGGAGACCAAGTCGTTCATGTTACTCTCAGCCTCAGTGAATTCCATTTCATCCATTCCCTCGCCCGTGTACCAATGCAAGAAAGCTACAAGAAGGGAAGGTACAAACAAGTGTGAGAGGAAGAAGGGAAATACAAAAGAAGAGAGACTCCGGTAAAACACTTACCTTTACGACGGAACATCACTGATTTTTCGAGTTTAACAGTTAGGAAGGTATAAGAAGCGTGAGAGGAAGAAGAGAAAGATTTAGAAGAGAGACTCTTAGCAATACGTACCTGTGAATTGTTCTGCGACACGCTTCCAAGTCTCCTGAACTGCCGTGGTGTTACCAACAAAGGTTGTTGCCATCTTGAGTCCCTTGGGTGGGATGTCACAGATGGATGCCTTGACGTTGTTTGGAATCCACTCAACAAAGTAGGATGAGTTCTTGTTAACAACGTTCAACATTTGCTCATCAACTTCCTTGGAGGACATACGACCACGGAAGAGGACGGCACATGTCAAGTAACGCCCGTGACGGGGATCGGCAGCACACATCATGTTCTTGGCATCAAAGACCTGTTGGGTAAGCTCGGGTACGGTCAAGGCACGGTACTGCTGGCTGCCACGGCTTGTCAAGGGAGCATATCCAACCATGAAGAAGTGCAAACGGGGGAAGGGTACCATGTTTACGGCCAATTTACGTAAATCACAATTCAACTGGCCAGGGAAACGTAAACAGCACGTAGTTCCACAAATAGCAGCGGCAATGAGATGGTTCAAGTCACCATATGTTGGTGTGGTAAGCTTGAGGGTGCGGAAGCAGATATCGTACAACGCCTCGTTGTCAAGTGCAAAACATTGATCAGCATTCTCCACAAGCTGATGCACGGAAAGGGTGGCATTATATGGCTCAACAACCGTATCTGAAACCTTTGGTGAAGGGATAACCGAATATGTCGACATGACACGATCGGGATATTCCTCACGAATCTTGGAAATAAGCAGAGTGCCCATACCGGCACCCGTTCCCCCTCCCATTGAGTGGGTTAGTTGAAATCCCTGCATACAATCACAACTCTCGGCCTCTTTTCGAACAACATCAAGAACTGAATCAATAAGTTCAGCACCCTCTGTGTAATGTCCCTTGGCCCAGTTGTTTCCAGCACCTACGTGACGTGATGAATGGATGGATGGGTTGAGAGAAAGAATGGGGTGGATATAATATTGTTAGTTTTAATGTTCAGTTCACCCCCTTTAAACACACACCACCCAACAAACAACTAAAACAAACAACTTACCAGTCTGTCCAAAAACAAAGTTATCTGGTCTAAACAATTGACCAAAAGGACCAGCACGTACAGAATCCATCGTGCCTGGTTCTAAATCCATGAGAATTGCACGTGGTACGTAACGTCCACCCGTTGCCTCATTGAAGTAGACGTTAATCCTCTCAAGCTGCAAGTCTGAATCTCCATGGTATGTTCCTATTAATTAATTAATAATTGAATGTATAATAGATTGGATGGATTAAATGGATGGGTTAGATTAATAGGATGGATTTGCAATGGTACATGACACGTTTGAGAATTTATTGCAATGAACAAAAAATAAATGACGCTCAACATTAACATCCTTGCAAATTAAACTGTAACTCACCTGTTGGATCAACACCATGTTCATCTGACATTACCTAATATAATAGAAGTGGAAGATGATTAATTGATTGAGGGTGCATGTTGAAAAAATAGCAGGCAACATTAGTTAACGAATTTCGAGATGAATCGATCTTCAGAAAAAATTAAACTCACCTCCCAGAACTTGGCACCAATCTGGTTACCGCATTGTCCTCCCTGAATGTGAACGATTTCTCTCATCTTTAAATAGTCAGTTGTTGGATTAGTAACAAAGAAGTAATGCAAGGCAACAAAGGCAAGAAGATTAATAATTCTCGAGTGTTGAAAATTATGAGGAGTGAGGAGTGAGAGTGAGAGGCGGGCTCTTACTCTTACGAAAAAAATTAATTCTAAGAACAAACCTCAACCGGCTAAGGCTAAGAGATAAACCAAATATGGAAGGAAGGATGGGATGGGTGGGAGGTGGTTAACATAGCTCGTAGTATGTTCTAACTTTGTGGTTCATGTATGTTCTTCTATGTATGTCAACTCTATGTATGTCTTTGAAGCATCACCGCCACCCTCTCCTCCAAGACGTAATGTATCACCACCGAGACATAACAGGTCTGCTCGTAGTAGAAACTCGGTACTTGGTGCACTGGAAGTCCTCGGATTTGAAAACTTCACACCTATCGATGAAGTGAAAGCTCGTTATAGATACTTAGCAATTCAGTATCATCCTGACAAGCACTCACTATTCGGAGAAGACAATGGCATGTCTCTGGAAGAAACAACTGCTCATTTTCGAGTAATCAAAGATGCTTGGGAGTTTCTCAGAGAACAAGCTCGACGTGAAGCTTAAGTAGGATACCCAAGATGTACAAGTATCCTAGCGAGTCGTGATCCATAGCAGCAACAACAACACAACAACAACAACAATAACAACAACAATAACAACAACAATAACAACAACAATAACAACAACAAACAAACAAACAAACAAACAAACAAACAAACAAACAAACAAACAAACAAACAACAATAATAATAATAACAATAACAACAACAATAATAATCAAGATTGAGCGACCCGACTGCTCCAAGATATCATTACTCGGCATATCAAAGCCTGCCATAGCTATACAACAATCAACTGTCAACCGTGATCATTGGACAAAAGATGTCAACTACAAGATTTGCGGTCATTGGACAAAGATGTCGAACATGATAAGCTTGGGAGGTCGGTGAAAGAGTCATCGCCGTGAACAGAGCTCACTCTTGATACAAACAACAACAATAACACATTAGATTAAATATTAGGTAGTTAGTCCCCTTAGAACCAAACATTATATCGGTAGATAATCAACAACAACAATAACAACATACAATCACATAATTATATTACAAAACAACGGGAGATACGACTTGTATCTCCTAAGGGCAAAGTTCGCCTCTTATACACAACAAACTAACAAACTCAAGCTAGAGTTCAACTTTAGCATAGTAAAGTGCTTAGAGATCGGTTTCCATCTCGTTACCCGCACCTTACGAAACAGTTGTACAATCTCGCCGTATCAACTGGTCCCATTATTGTCTTTCCCCAATAGGGGTAGCTGCGGGGTTCAATAAAAGACGATGAACAGGCAAGGGACACAATCTACACCAAGTCAAGAGCAGATACTCCCAGTTTTGGTCCTTCGCGAGCCTCCTAGAGGGTAAAATGCCGTAGATATCGCCTACATTTGTAGTGGCAGTCATTCTTCATGTCTTCCATGTCTGCCTTTAACTGCATAAAGAAGGATAGAGAGTAGAGAAAAAGATATAGAATCTTTTAAGTTGGACTTTACTCTGTCAAGCACATTTCTGGTTGAGGATTAGCAGCAAATACATCCCATCTATATGAAGTAGATTCTAAGTGATAGCTAATGACAACTTACTTACTTACTTACTTACTTACTTATCTTCAAAGTCAGAGATACTTAATGAAATGAAACCAGTCTTCTTCTCCCTTCCTCCTCTTTACTGCTTCGATATCAGTCAAAATCTCAACACGAACATCCTCATCCTCACGTAACTGCTTCAACTCATTCTTTGATTCTTTCCACATTTCCATCCAGTGACGTTCCGTTTCATAATAAATCAAGCAGTGGTGGTGACAATACCTAGTCTTTCTTTTCATCTCCTTGGGCATCAAGCCCAAGAATCTACTGGATAAAGTGGCATCATTCTACCGGGAGACATGTACATGATAGCTCTAACGCCCCGGGCTTCAGTAGGTTGACCATTGATAGTAATTTCACGAGTGACTCCATTGCATGAACTGATTTTAGTGATTGCAAATGGGCCTGTTAAAGTCCCTCCAACATCCTTCATAACAATTTGACCGACTTGGAACTTTGCCTTTGCTTTCAAAGCAGAAGTAGATACCTCTATAGTCAAACGACCTACTGATTTCTTGAACAGCTCAAATCCATCCTTCCCGGACTTATAATCGATCCCATTGATTGTCTGTATTGTCATCCCAAGCCTCAGGCCAGTTCCAATAAACAAACTCTCTTCTTCGATTAAGGATACCATCAACTTTGACTCGCTGCCATGTACAAATGGAACAAAGTTTAGGCCCAGCCTGGCTGTTGGTGTTGGTTTAACTACTGAGACTTTACGCCATGACTTCTTCTCCTTGATGAATTTGCCGTTGGATACCTTCTTCTTTGACATCTTGTTCTTCTTCTTCTTTTCCGGATTGGTATCCTCTATTTGAGAAGGAGTAGACTGCCTTATAGTGAGCTTCTTCTGAGGAGGCTTTGAGGATGATGTAGCAGTATCTGTAGACTTGCGAACTACTACTTCACCGCCGAGACCACCGTTCAACACTGGTGTTTTCTTCTTGGCTAGCGCTGAGGATGCTGATGTCTCAGTTTCCTTGCCAGCAGCTACAGCTGCCTTTTGCAACTTTTGAAGATACTTTTGTGCATGTGTACGTGTTTGAACAACTGTACGAGTCTTTACATGAGCTGCAACCTTCTTCCAATCCTTACCATATATCTTGTATGCCGACACGAAAAGATCGTGTTCTTCATTAGTCCATCGACCGGAAGCAGTCTCCTCTCCCGCTGCCAATCGTTTAGCTTTGTCCACTTGTTGTTGT
>Ga0214478_100522_pt1 | contig 22299 bp, 12 predicted proteins | sample M1_20Mar14CPVII9_2_FD_178001 | JGI IMG/M metagenome (GOLD analysis project Ga0214478, IMG submission 178001) | Marine eukaryotic communities from Monterey Bay, California, United States - M1_20Mar14CPVII9sort6BwellD7 | ecosystem: Environmental > Aquatic > Marine > Unclassified | place: USA...
CTCACTTACTCGACGGTGGAGGAGGCATTGTATGATACTGGGGGTACAAAGATACACAACTCATGTTCATCAAACAACAATTGCAACATCATCCATCACATCACTCCAACCCTGCTCAGTATTATTGGGTGTGATAGATATTGGAATTACTAACAATATACAAAGGAATTATACATATCATCTTTATCATAATGCACTCCATACCAATCTATACACGAATACATTGCTGCAGACGAGATACTTATCATCACATAATACTCAGAGAGGTAGAAGATATCAAGACCCAGACATGAGAGTATGCCAATCAATTGAAGAGTTAACTCAAATGGCATACGATCATATAAGTACCATGTCACCTCGTGGTATATCAGCTTATTGGACATTAGTATCAAAGTTACTTCATCAGAGGAATAATAGACCAAGTAATAAGTTGCAAATGCAAATGAAACAGATATTAGCCTATACGTTGAAAGATATCACAACATTTGGATATAGAGATTTAGCACAAACATCCATTAGTTTTGCAAAGATTACCAATAAGGTCCAAAAGAAAAGGAGACTTAAATACGGAAATACAGAGCAGATTCTACAAGACGTACTAATTGGCAAAGAGTCAAAGATTAAACAGTTTATATTCACAGATATTGCCAAGGCTTCGATACCAATACTTCATGAGTTTGATGCCCGACATCTATCCAACTTGATTTATGCATATGGTCTTGTAGAAGAGGTTGTACTTGTTGAGAATGGCAGTACCTTCTTTGGTATGCTTGCTAAGCAAGTAATAAGTTTCAATCGTTTAGATGATTTCTGGCCACAGGCTCTATCCAACATACTTTGGGCATATGCAAATGTTGGCGTATCAAACTCCCAACTGTCCAAAAAGGTAGCTGATCATATCATTCAACGTGACAACTTGCATAAGTTCATTCCACAGCATCTTTCGAACATACTGTGGGCATTTGCAACTGCAGAAGAGTCTCACCCAAAGCTGTTCAAGAGGCTAGGAGATCACATAGTTGGACTTGACAACTTGAACAATTTCTGGCCACAGGCTCTATCTAACATTATGTGGGCATATGCAACACTAGATGAGCAACATCCAGAGCTATTCAACAGGCTAGCGGATCATATTGTTCAACTTGAAAACTTGCTTAACTTCAAACCTCAGAATCATTCCAACATAATTTGGGCATTTGCAACTGCAAAAGAGCAACATCCGATGCTGTTTAAGAAAGTTGCCGATCATATTGTTTGTTGTCTTGACAACTTGAATAACTTCAAGCCTCAAGAACTGAAGGATATTGTATGGGCATATGCTACTACAGGAGAACAACATCCTCAACTGTTCAAGAAAGTAGCAGAACATATTGCTGGACTTGACAACTTGAAATCATTCAAACCACAAGAGCTTTCTAATACATTATGGTCATTTGCAACCGCGGAAGAACAACATCCTCAACTATACAAGTTATTAGGAGATCACATCGTTCAACTCCCCAACTTAAATGAGTTCAAACCTCAAGCTCTCTCCAATATAGTATGGGCATTTGCAACTGCTGGAGAGTCTCATTCTCAACTGTTCAAGAAAGTAGCCGATCATATAGTTAGACTTGACAGTTTGAGACAGTTCAATGAACAAGAGTTGATAAATGTTGCATGGTCATATTCAGTGGCAAATATTGATGCTCCACCTGTATCCAATGACTTCATCAATGCCTGCTTGAGGAAGGAGCATGACTTCATTGTAGATGAATTATTTCAGCTTCACCAATGGCAATTATGGCAAGATGAGATCAAATCTGACATTAGTTTACCTGCATCACTTAAGAAAAGATGTTACGAAGCATTCATATCACGAATTCCAAGACAGTCAAAGTTGCAAGATGATGTAGTATCCTTCCTATCAGCAATGGGTCTGCAACCACAAGAAGAAGTACTCTTGAAGAGTGGGTATCGGATAGATGCTGTCGTAGAAGTGGATGGAAAGCAAATAGCAGTCGAGGTTGATGGACCGTCTCACTTTATTGGTAGAGATCCGAAAGGCAGAACAATCCTAAAGCACAGGCAGGTTGCTGCTCTAGATGGAATGAAGGTTGTTTCCATACCATATTGGGAGTGGAACGAGCTCAAGAATAATAGTGAAAAGAAGAAGCAATATCTACAGTCACTTTTGGGATTTGAAACCAACTAGGTCTTCCTTAAACATATAATAACGAATGTCAAATCTTCACTGTACATTACACACAGAGAAAAGACATTTTGTATTCCTCTTCCCAAAAAACTCTATTCACATTTCCGCTTATGTCCCCCCATATGCCCTCTGCTACCACAGTAAAGCCACAATCAAATAATTTCTCCAGTTTCCTATTCTATTTCTTCTGAGCCTCCTCCCACTCTTTAGATGCAGCCTGTAACCTTTCAATCATACCAAAGTAATCAAACTTTAATGTTCCCTGTCCCTTATTCTTACTGTAACCCTCCTCGGGGTAGAATTTATCATGATCAGCTTTACCCCCAAAGAAAGTTGGGATGCCATCCTCTCCATTCACTAGCCATTCCTTAAGTACCTCCTGAGCATCATGTTCATCCTTCAATAGGAATTTACCAGCCAACCGTCCAGGCATTAAAGGTAATAATAAGTTCATTACGAATTGAATAATTGATCCCACAGGTGCTGACATTAACACACTCAACCGATCGGGATATCCCCGCACTAATGCCTTTAATACATTAATCATAAAACTAGGCACGGGTGGCGGTGGACTGTACGAATCACTAACAATAACAAAATCAGTAACCCCCTCCGGCATACATTTAATCCCCGCATCGGCAATTAGAATTAATGCATTAATCTCAGCCTCAACATTTGGATACCATGGCTTACGTCCACATCGGATCCATAATACTGGCTTACCCTCCTTCGTGAAACCGTGCCAATATAAACTACCATTATTTAATGATGTGGCTAATGCCTTGGCCTTTGCTAATTTCTCTGGTTGTTCAACTGCCTCGGGTGCTGTTTCTGGTCCATTGGCTAAGTTAACTAACTCTTCCATTTCAGGTGCACCAGCCTCCTCTCTCCATTCCATGACATGGTTAAGTTTTTCCTGTGTATATTCTAATGGACGACGAATGGTTGGGTCTTTGGAGTATGGTTTGGATGCTACTGAATGAATGTATGCGTCACTGTTGTTTGTTTTGTATATTTGTGTAAATGTTATTATAAAAATTGAGCATAAGATGTGAGCACTTTTTTTATAAACAATCCCCAATAAAGATACACAAATTCCACCCATCTTAAACCCAAGATTATACAGTAATTAATCCATACCAACAACTATCCAATACTAACTCACCTCATGTAGGTATAATCATCGGGAAATTCACATGCCAATTCTGCTCGTAAAATACTCATTTCCTCTTTAGTTACCTCAAATTCACCCTCTGGTGCTGCGTCATCTCCAAGTGCCTGTATATAGCCGTCCCAGAAAATAATATATTGCAATAGTTAACATGTATAAAGTTTAGCAGTAGTCAGTATATAAAGGGCAAATTGCAACAGTCATGCACCAACTAATTTACAAAACGTACCTCCTCGGCAATTTCAGCCTTAGCCTTCTCTACCTCCTCTTTTGAGGGTGCCTCGGCTACTTCAACTTTTTCATCCGCCATCTCTATTCAGGTTTATTGGTTATATTGCTCGCCCGCCGTATTAGACGTCAGAATAATTGCTATTAGATAGAGTTTGTGTAGTAAAAATAGTAGACGAATCTGCGAGGATACCGTTTGCAAAAACTATAGTAGCGGCGTTGCAATAAGAATATACAATATAATGAAGGTAGTTGGTATAACAATCCTCCGTATGGGCGGTGAAGATCCGATACCGCTCTCAATGGCGTGTGATTTAAGTTCCTATGGTTTCTTCCAACGACAGGTGAGTATTTTATAAAATTTGTTGAAGGTGCATGATTGGCTAATGTGTTGTTTGGACGTTGCTATTAGTTATTGTATGGGGTGTACATGAAGAGAAGGTTTGAAATTTATACCTCTAACCTATAAAGGAGAGATTGGGGCTGAATAATTATATATACCTATCCTTATATGAACACCAAACGATACGGAGAAATTAGAGGACTTGTATTTGTTAGGGGGCGGTTGTTATGAGTATTCTTTGCAATAATATTTGTTATCATCTAACACACATTTCCCACACATTTCCTTTCTATCCATATATCATATACCTGCCATTTCTCCAAATTAACAAACCACATACAACATACTGCAATATACAATAACAATAACAAAAACACAATAAATATTAGGGAGTAAAAGAAATGCTTACATTCTTTGGTAAAACATTTACAAAACGAACTGAACCAGGACAACGTCAATCAATTACACATGAATCATACGTCGTACACTGTTACGTCCGTTCAGATGGATTAGCAGGCGCCGTAACAACCGACGCCGAATATCCCGCCCGTGTAGCCTTTGTCTTACTAACACAATTATTAGATGAATTTACATCACAATTAGGCGACTCTTGGAAAACAATGGATATGTCAATAGAATCATCATCATTCCCACCACTTGAGGATTATTTAGTAAAGTATCAAGATCCAGCCAGTGCAGATAAGGTTACGAAAATTCAAAATGATTTAGATGAAACTACCAATATATTACATAAGACTATTGATTCTGTATTAGAACGTGGCGTGAAGTTAGATAGTTTAGTTGAAAAGAGTGATGATTTAAGTAGGCAGAGTAAGATGTTTTATAAACAGGCTAAGAAGACGAATAGTTGTTGTGTGGTTAGTTAAATATTAAATGGAGGGAAGAGTGGGGATCTAGAGAGAGTGTTTTCGGGTTGGGCTATTTATCAATGGTAGACTGAGCACTATTCATGGGGATAAAAGTTTGTAGAAAGATTTAGGTATAACAACAGGAAGAGAGAGACAGGAAGGGAAGTCTCCAGACTCCCCTTCGTTGGTTGAGATAAATTTATGTATTTTTATGTGGTACAAATCGCAAACATCAGTGCACTTCTTAAACTACTTCCATGAACGAATACGTATAGAGTCCTCTCTTCTCACTTTGTCATTGTGTGGCCACCAACAACTCTATCAGTGCACAACAAAACAACTCAACAACAACACAGCCGACAACCCCGCTATGTAGGATACCTTTGGGTATCTCAAGCAAAAACGGCAACAAGGTGCATGCAACCTATAGAGACTACCTAAATAAATAAGAAGAGGCCGCTAATATCAATAATGGAATGTCGAGCTCACCAGGCCGGTCGTTAGGCCATACTAATTACGTTAATAGTGATCCAGTAATAAGCCGATTTCTGAGCGGTAGAAGATCAAACAAAATGTATTACTTTATAGCAACTTTCGTCTTCATGTTTTGTACTCTTAATATCATCAGATTACATACACATGCAACAACTACTTCCAATCTGTCTCTTAGATATAGTGATACTACTAATGAAAGTATAGTGGTAGTTAATGATACTCCTCAGCATATTGGAGTTGATAATATTAATGACCGAAATATCCAACATCATGAACCAACTATTGCAAAAGGAGAGCAAGGTGAAAGAATAGAGGCATCGATACAGCCTAAAAAGAAAGAGGGGAAGAAGAGATATAATAAGCAAAACAGCCGCCGTACACATCCTCGTATAGCTTGTCTAATTTCAAATATCGATGATGATGCGAACTCAGTTACAAGTTGCAATTATTTAGATGATACCAATACTATTAAACCGAGAATTAAACATGGTAAATGGTTGACATCAATCCCATTGATAGAAGAGTTACCAAAGGGGCATGATAAAGACGAAGACGAGGAAAAGGATGTGAATGAATATATAGAAACTGATACTTGCAAATTTCCACAAGACAGTAAAGCCAAGGCTGTTGGTCAACCAACCTGTAATGACATACATTCATTGGGATTTGATGTACACATGTTCAGTGGAAAAGCTCAGTCATCTAACCATCCTCGAATGTCCATCAAGTATATTACAATGGGAGGCGCAAAAGCTATATGGAAAGTTTATGATAATCAAGAGACATTCATATTTAAAAGTCATAAACAATCTCATTTCTTCAAAAGAAAGTTTTTTGACCAATCCGAGAAAGATTCATTAATATCAGGAGGATTGGGTAATATGCAATTGTCTACAATGATTGAATCAACAAGAAGGAAGGGCAAGTTTAATATACCGTCTGATTATAATCATATATTACCAATATATAGTTATTGTGGATTGGCATCGATAGTACCATTTGCACATGGGACATTAGAGGAGTGGATAACTCAATATGATACCGAAGATACTGGAGAACGACCGGATCCAATGGACAAACTACATCTCGCATTACAGGCAGCCAGAGGAATACACCAAGCCCAAATGCATTGGAATGGAAGAGCAACATTCGTCCATGCCGATCTTAATCCATCTCAGTTCTTAGTCTTCTTACCACATGGTAATAAAAAGAACATGCCATTATTGATGATTAATGACTTTAATCAAGGTCGTTTCCTAACCCGATCAACTACCGATAATAATGAAACAACATGTCCATTCCGAAGTTGTAGTAAAAACCAAAGAGGAAATCGATATCATTCACCAGAACGATTTCAAAATTGTGTCGATCAAGATGAAGGCATTGATACCTTCACATTAGGGAGTGTATTCTTCTATCTAATTACTGGCTTTGAGCCGTACTATGATAATAGGAATTACTATCCACCGATAAAGAATGGTGAGGTGCCGCATATACCGAGACGACTTAATTTAGACCATCCTGCATATGTTGCATTAATTGATGTTATGAAGAGATGTATGACTGCAAAGTTGATTGATAGACCAAAGACAATAGAAGTGGTACGTATGCTGGAAGAGAAAGTAAAGCAGATTGGTAATTCGTAATATAATATAAAACTCTACTGAATTAACTTATATGCCCAACAGATCTTGTAGATATTGCTCCTTCCTCTTGCTATCCTTCTTGAGCTTATTCCACTCCCAATACGGTATAGAGACTACTTTCATTCCATCTACAGCAGCAACTTGCCTGTGCTTTAGAATTGTACTACCAGTCAGCTCTTTGCCAATGAAGTGAGACGGACCATCAACCTCAATGGCTATTTGCTTTCCATTCACTTCTACTACTGCATCTACCCGATATCCACTTTTCAATAGTACTTCTTCTTGTGGCTGTAGACCCATTGATGATAGAATGGATACAACATCGTCTTGTAACTTTGATGGACTGGGGTCTTCCGAGATAAATGTTTCATAACATTTCTTCTTAAGTGATGGAGGCAAGCTAACACCAGACTTGATCTCCTCTTGCCATAATTGCCATTGATGAAGCTGAAGTAATGCTTCCAATTCGAATTCACAATCCTTCTTTAGACAAGCATTGATAAATTCATTATTGAATACAGATGGTGCATCAACGTTTGCTACTGTATATGCCCAAACAACATTCGACAAACCTTGAGCATTGAATTTGTCTAGATTTTCCTTCACTGATGGTACAAGTGATGCGAATAGATTCTCGTTGACTTGACCATTTGTAGCGTATGCCCATAGAAAGTTGGCTGTATCTTGGGGGTTGAATTCATGCTGTCTTTTGATTGCTTCACCTGCCAGTTTCTTGAATAGTTGAGGATGCGACTCTCCTGCTTTTGCAAATGCCAAAACTATGTTGGAACAATCTTGTCCATTGAATGATTTTAAGTTGTCAAGTTCAATAATGTGGTCAGCTATCTTCTTGAAGAGCTGAGGATGAGACTCATTCAGTGTTGCATACGCCCAAACCGTATTGGATAGAGCTTGTGGCCAGAATTCATTCAGGTTATTCATTTTAACAATTGAATCACCTGCTTGCTCGAATAGTTGAGAGTTTGATACTTTCACGTTTGCATACGACCAAAGCATATTGGGTAGATCTTGTCCATTGAAGGTGTGCAAGTTAGGAATGGCTGCTTGGGCAAATACATCAAACAGTGTACTACCATCGTCTTCAAACTTTATAACATAGTCGGCAAGTCCAAAAGCATAAATCAAATTAGATAGATACCTGGCACCAAACTTGTGTAGAATATTCATTGATGAGGCTGCCAATACCTTGAAGATAAACTCTTTGTCACCTATGATCATATCATACAGTACTCGTTGGGGAGTACCATACCGAGGAAGTCTCTTTCCGTCAGTACCGCTAACACTTTTAACAATCTTTGCCAAGCCAAGGGTCGTTTGTGCCAAATCTCTAGAATCAAATGAGTTGATATCTTGTAATGTATGGGCTAATATGTCATCAAGTTGATGAATCATTTGCTCGATATTCTGTACTTGATCAAATCTACTCTTTTTAAGTAATTGTGGAACTGAAGACCAAAATGCAGAGAGGTTACGAGGTGTAGAAGTTTGTAGGTGATCATGTATCATTTGCACTGCTCTTCCTACTGTTTGACAATCTTTGAATGGTAAATGTTTTGGTGAAGATGAAGTATTGTAACATCTAATATGTAATTGCATCAACTTCAATTGCAATGGATATTGAGCATAAGACGGTGCATCAATATGAATACGAGGGAGAATACCGCTAATTATTGTAGAATATCGTCTCTCATCACCAAATAATAGATGACTAGATATATCATAATATTGATGAGGAGGGGTATATACATTATATGAAGAAGATATTGGAGTAGAGTGTATTGAAAGTGATGTGTATGAGATCTTATTTTTGTGATGGATTGAGCTGTTTGTTCTCTTTTGTATCCAACGCGTAGGCGTCCATTGAAATCGCCCCATTGACACTAGCGCCACCTATACTACCTCCTAAACAGCCCTTTAATTGATATGCGTGTTCCTTATTGAACTTCTTCTACTGCTTATGCCACATCTACAACAACTCAAAACACTATCCCCTACCTCCCTCCTATACTGTTGACTCGCCAAAAATCTCCCCATTGCTACTCACTCGCACCTCTTCCTCCTCCATAGCACCAGGGAATGGTTGTAGACAGGCGGCAATAAGATTTAACATGTCGGGTGGTAGTAGATGGCGTAGTCGTCATTGGCAGACGACGACCGGTGGTGAGGACAGCGGCGCCCAAAGCGGAGATGCACAAGATACACATCAAATTTACAATGAGCAAAAAAGTAGAGAAGAGGATAATAATCGAAATGATGGTCGGTATAATAGAAATGATATGTCGGTAGATTCTTATCAGCAGCACAGTGATAACAGTGGTAGGCAGCAATCATATAAAAGTAGTAGTATGGCTCAAACGGCAGCAACATCAAGTCATAGAGGAGAAGGTATATGGCAAAGAGGCCAAACTCTACCATCAAATGATATGCCTAATAATAGACGTGCTAAAAAACAAGAATCTATATCAGCCAATACTGTTAGATCAAATAGTAACGGTCGTAGTAAAAATAATACCCGTGCAACATTTGCAGCGGCACCTACACATGGGGCATGGGGTAACAAGCAAGTGAATGTATCAGAGAATAGAGATTCCTCTTCTTCGGTTACAACAGAGAAGAAGGGATGGGGAAAGCCAGATACAAATACCAACAATACTATAGAAAAGTCTGTATGGGGTAGTCAACAACCAAAGTCATCATTGCAGCAAACAGCTGCAACAGCAACAACTACTCAAAACAATAACATCAGTCACAAAGCAAATCCAAAATCATTTCCAACTGGTATTATGAAACGAGAAGATAAGAACTCAAATCCCTGGGCTGCTAACAATAAAACAACTTCATCTGATAATACAAAGCTGATTAATACAAATGATGAGTTGGCATTTCCACCTGTGAGTACCTCCGGAAGTACCAGCAACAAACAATCATTAACAAAAGTTGAAGAGCAGAGGAAGGGAGGATCACTCCCCTCTGCTTCATCTTGGGGTAAATCTCATACGCCTCAAACATCTTTGGGATTAGCAACATCAAAGAAAACACAAAACAAGCAAAAGAAGAAGGTTAAAGCAGTAGTTGATGAATATCCATCACTTTCTACTGCATCCAAGATACCACAAGTGCAGCAGCAACATGTTGTAAATAGCAGTCAGAAACGTCCTTCACAATCGGCCAAGGTAGACAACAATAATACCAAAGGAGGAGTTGCAGCGACAAAGGGTAAGGGAAAGAAGAATATCCCGTCTACCAATCTTGCATCATTCCTTACTAAACCAACACAAGCAGCAGGTGGTAAGAGTTCTACTAAAAAGAAGCAATCATCTCAGACAACATCCACCAACACTTCCCAATCAAAACAAAAGGCTACATTGGCATCCTTCAATGCAATCAATAAGTCAAATTCAATACTAGGGAAGAAACGAAGTGCCACCAATTCAGGAGAAGGAGAAGGCAACAACAATACATTAAACTTTCCAACCCGATCCGAAATTAAAAAAGGTCGACAGCGTATCCAACCACGTAAAAAGAAATTAACAACATTAAAAAAGAAGGTATTAAAAGAACGATTAAGATTATGGAAGGAACAGAATGGTATTGATGATGGGGTTAGTTATGTTGATGCTAGTGGTGTGGTTAATTCTAGTACTACTACTGTAGGAGAAGGAGAGGAGCAGGGTGGAGTGAGTGGTCAGCCTGCAAAGCGTCTCAAGACTTTATCAAGTACCAACACCGTGGAGGTAAAGACTAGGTCAACAACACTCCTGGTTGAGAATTATATACGAAAAGACGAGGATGATTTGACAGATGATGATGAGTATGATGAGATAATATCCAATTTAATTAGTTTGGCGGGTAGAGTTGGCAAGGTTGTTTCAGTGTTTGTTCCCCGTCCTCAAGAAGATGCCACACTCGAGACGAAACACATTGGATTGGCATTTGTACGATATGCATCACCCAATGACGTGCATGCCGCGAAAGATATATTAAATAGTATGATTGTTGGTGGTGATAAGATACATACTACAATTTTAGAATCCACAGAGTTAGAGCAGTTTGGCAGTGATGATAATACTGCAACTCCTCCTTCGGCAGAGAATGATAAACAATGGCATGCCGCGGCATTAAGAGCTGTTGAGGATAGACATATGTCCATGGATGTAAGTGGTACTCAGCCTAACGAGACGTCTAACTCTCAAATGGGAGAGTCCAAAACGATGACAATTGTATTTCACAAAATATTAAGTGATGACGACTATGAGGATGACGATGCCCTCCAAGAGAGTATTGAAGATATTAAAGGTTTGGCTCAACAATATGGCCAAGTTGATAATGTCAAGGCGGCTACATCGTCTGATCATGATAAAGGCAATGTGTACATATCATATGAACAAAGTGATGTGGCAGAGAAGGCATTGCAGCAACTCAATGGTATAGTTGTTGGAGGATCAAAGATTCATGTCACTAGAGATACAGACTTATCACCACAGCAGCAATCTATAGAAGGACAAGTAATCTTGAACAATGTGTTGAACGAAGATGATTTTGATGATGAAGATTGTTTAAACGAGAGTCTTGATGATATTAGAACCTTGACTGAGCAATTTGGTACCGTTGGAAGTATCCGAGCAGAGGTAACTGGTGAGCAGAAGGGACTGGTGTTTGTTTCTTATCCTCAAGGCCATCAAGTAGCTCAACAAGCAGCACAAAAGATGAATGGTATGGTTATTGGTGGTCTTACCATATCGGCATCTGTGGTAGCCTCCGTCACCGCAGACTCTCAAGTTGTTGAAACGAAAGAAGAAGCACCACCACCACCTCCAATGTATTCTGGAGATAAGATTGTACCAGATAAGTATGCGGCCTGTAAACGAGTGCCGAAGATACCTAATTCTAACCCAGGAACACCTCGAGCATATGCATCAAAGATCGACGATGAAACAGCCACACCATTATTGATTGAAATGCTGGGCGAGTTAATGAGGTTACAAGAACGATCTAAAGATGATAAGAATGCTCGAGCTCGACGTCGTCTTGTCATGGGCTTGAGAGAAGTTGCTCGTGGAATCCGTGCACACAAAGTCAAAATGGTAGTCATGGCAAATAATCTTGACCAATATGGGGCAATTGACGCAAAGCTACAAGAGATACTAGACTTGGCTCGTGCGGAAGATCTTCCCATACTGTATGAATTGAACAAAAGAAAGTTGGGCAAGGCCATTGGGAAATCAATTAAAGTGTCTGTCATAGGCATTCAGAATGCCGACGGTGCCCATGATCAGTTCAAGAAGTTAAAGCGATTGCTTGGTATGTATTGATGAATGGATAATAACTTAATTGTAGTAGTGAAACGGAGCCCCGAGCCACCCATTCTTCTTTTCTCGTTTTTGCTCGAAGGTATAGAGAGAAAGAGGACACTGTAAGTCCTAGAAATCTATGCAGGATTCCATATTTCAGTAAATGAATATAGATATTAAAAGTTGTGATAACGAAATGGAGCGTCCAACCAATCATTCTTCTTCTCTCTTTTGTGCTCAAATGATGAGAGGAAATCTTCTATGGCATCGGAATCGGTATCATCCAATGCGGTTCTCATTGCACTGACGAGTTGAGCTCTGCCGACACTCGCCAGACCGCTACCTCCTACTCTTCTGTAGAAGAATGGCTTTGCATTATCCCATATTTCACTCAGTATGACTGTCCTGTCCTGAGGAGATTCTACTGCCGTCTTTGTTGAAAGAACCATAGTAGAGAACAATTCAGTGAGCTCTACCGTCTCACGACTATTCTTTGCTGTTTTCGAATTGAGATATGTAACTTGTTCACAGATCACTTTGATAATTCGTATTATATGCTCAGCATCGGATTGCTTGATACCAATACTACTACAACCAGTTAGAACTTCTTCGTATAGTCGAAGACGTAAATTAATATCTCTCGAATCACCAAAAATCTTTTGAGAATAGTCATCATAGTCTCTAATTAACTTCTCGGCCTCAAGCAGAGGAAAGCATGATGTCTCGGTGTCAATAACATCCACGGAAGCAGCAACAGAAGCAGTTTGGTGTAGTTGAGAGATTGTTTCGACATATGCTTCGCCCATTATTTCAAGTATCATCTGCGAGAGCTCATCGTCTTGTTCATCATCTATTTTGATTAGACTTGCTACATCTAACAGTGCAGTATTATGTGATCCATGAGACTTATCGGATAATGTGGTAGGACTTGTAAGTGACAACCGTGATGCACAGCCATATGCTCCAAGCGTGATTTTAAACATTGAAGACATTGCTTCAACATCTTGCGGACTATCTAACTTGTTCATGCTTGTCAGAAGCATCTCATTGAGATAGTTTGTGCATAACTTTGCTTGCATAAATGCCTGCTTAATCCACTCTGCTGATTCTTCATCACTGTTGTTAGACTCCTCTACTCTATCGATTATACTGGCTTGAACATTTCTCATTGCTTTCATATATAAGGAATGAGTACCTAAATCAGGTTGAAGATTTATATTTGATCCACTCAAACCATCTAATTGTGTAATCCATTGCTCTACTCGTTTAGGAATACCACATAAAGACCAAGCAGTAATGATAGGCTCAAATGTCGCCAATCGAATTGCTGAGCCTGAAGCAATAGCTCTTCCTGCCCAATCTTCAGCCATTAATAAGCCTTCTTTTGTTCCTATTTTTGTGCATGCAAATATGATATGCTCATACATTTCTGCATTCGGCTTAACACCGCTCTCTTCAGCATATAGTATCCACTTGGCAATGCCTAATGCTTCTTGATTAGAGTTCTAAGGAGGTAAGGATTGCAGAAGGTGACGAGAGGATGGACTATTCGTTAGAGGATGTATACAAAATGAACATATCATATGCACATTTTTAAATTGAATAAGAAGCTTCGTCAACAAGAACCCTCTCATCACATCACATAGACAGAGCTATTCCATATGAATCGACACATACTTACTTCATCATGCGTCTTGAATCCACTCTCATATGGAGAGTTATGCTCTAATGATTGCGGCAGTGATCCAAGTGCTGCGCTGTAGATATCGGCATCTGCGATGATGCCAAATGTTTGTTGGGTTTGGGTGAGGCATGACAATGCAGAATCAAAGCAAAATCTAGAGTTGACGTTTGAATTGGCAGCAAGTAAGATCTTGACCGTGTCCTTGTTTGGATGTAACTGGTACCCATTGCTGTGATTATCCGAGAGAAGTTTGTAAACATCATTAACATGTGTTTTATCTGCAAAAGCGCAGCTGTTCATAACAACATTATAAGTTTCTATCGTTGGTAAAGGAAGAGTAATACCATTGAATAATTCTTGCCTCTGCATCTTCATCAACAGATCTTTAGCAAATAAAGCACTGCTCATTGAATCGAGTCGATTGAGGCAGTTGATGTAGGAATTGAACATACTTGCATCAACGACAATACCGCCGCCAAAGGTGATTGACAAAGAAATTATCTTGTCTCTTATAATTCTTGCTTCTTTCTCGACATTGATATTACTTGTCTCTCTTCTTTGTGCTTCACCCAGAGCTGCCAATACCTTGTTTAGTAGCTGTGCACTTGCCATTGCCTCATCAGGACTTTGTGGTTCTTGATAGGCGTGTTTATACCAATTGAGTATGCTTTCTATATTGATACCAGGGTCGGGCTGTCGAGAAACGACCGCATCAAGACCAGATGCATCCGTCCATATCTCAGCAATCCTTCCCATTGTTGTGGATGGTCGGAGATTGTGTTTATTATTAGCAAGTCCAACTTCATTATCAAGCTCATTAGCTTCGGTAGGCAGCGGTCGTTGTGCATCTAATAGATTCATGTATGGTTGTTCGACACATAGCCTATCATGTATACCAGTGGGATTATATCGAAACATGTAACAATCTATAGCAGTAGCTGCGGCGGCATGTTCAGCCAATCTTGGACTACTGTAATACACTTTCCCATCTATGATTTTGGTCTCAGCTTTATGAAGGGGTACTTTAAGAGAGGCTGATGGATTCTTTTTAGTACTAACAACTCTTCCAATTCCCGACACATGTATTTCATTACTAATTGGAGTCTGTACTGTTGCTGTAAACCACTTTCTACCTTCAAAAAAAGTTAATTGGATGTCGTAAGTAGCTAAATGTGCATGGCTCGATTTACTGTACCGAGCCAAACCAGTCTCAAGCATGCTCTTTGGAACGTGCCGGTAGTGCGACCGCAAAGATGACAATACTCTACCGATATGAGAATCTTCTGCTGATTGTGTTTCTTGTGGTGATGATATATGGGAGTTCTCCACTTTAGGATCAGAAGATGCAAGTGTGGTTTCCTTTATAGCTGCAAGTTGATCATTCCATTGGTTTACTAATGCATCATAGTCAAATGATTGTGCCTTTCCTTCTTCACTTGTAATATATGGATCTTCTAGACAGAGTGGAACTCGACCATGGCCAGGATCCTTTTTCTCTCGAAAAAGATAACAGTCTAATGCTCGTGCCGCAGACGAGCCAACTGCCAGACTTTCACGGTTGTAATAAACCTTCCCACCAAAGACTTTGCATTCAGCATTTCTAAATGATGGGTTGATTAAATGTTGAACATTTCTAAATGATGGGTTGTTTTGATGTTGTAATTGTACAATACCGCTGGCAAATCTTTCCTTTGTGACAGGGTCAAAGAATGTAGAGGTGTACCACCAACTACCATCCTCATTTTCAAATGAATCCACATTAAACAGCTTGCCTTGCGAGCCCCGCATCCCCTTTTTATTAAATAATGATCCATATTGGGCAGTAATACCATTTGATAGAACATGCTTAAGGCTCTGGCCAAACATACCTGTGGAAGCAACAAAGTCGGACAAACTGAACCCAGGTTTACCTCGGCGGCGTTCTTCAACGATCTCTCTCAATTCGTCATAATTCGCTGGTATTATTTTGCCTTTATCCTCCAATGAATAAGGATTTTCAAGGCAAAGCTGGTTGTGTTGTTCGTTATTTGTTCGGAAATTCAAGCAGTCAATAGCTTTTGCAGCGGCTGCATGCTTGGCAACAGACTCGTCTCTATAATACACCCTTCCATCATGTATAATAATCTCTTCCAAGGGAAGAGGAGTCAATGGTGCATCAGGAATGTAACTATTGCCAGTCATTCCCAAATCAAATACCCCACTGTTGAATACTTCTCCGGTAATTGGCTCTGTAAATGTTGAAGTATACCAATCTCCACCAGACTCCGAATGCACATCAACCTCAAATTGTACATCGTCTATTGGCCCGTACATATCTTGCAATAGTATCTTCAAGTAATATGTAGGTGCATGTGAGCAATTGTATCTTTTCTCTGGATCAAACATCAATGGTTCCTCAACACAATATCTGATTGGTTCCGTTTTGGTAGCCAAAAGAGAATAAAAATTTCTACGATTACTTGAATAATACATTAACCTAAACGCAATAGTATCCAACATCCGAGCTGCAGCAGATTCAAAAGCAATGTTCTGATCTTTATAATATACCTTCCCATCAACAATCAGTGTCTCTTCGGAGTTCCATGTATTGTTTGGATCTATTTTTTGTTGTATAAAGGATGTGAATTTCCCTGAATTGTGTTCTACAATACGTATTTTCCCCTGTTTTAGTTTCCGTTTTGTAGAGTAAGTTGCTGTATACCAAACCTCATCGTCCCCATCCTTGTTTGTAACTCTCATTGTTTTGCAATCTCTTTTTATCACTTCATCAAATTCACTCACAATGGTAGCAGGACTTGCATATCCTTCGTCAAGTTGTTCATCCATATTTATCAATAGTGGTAACCTTTTTTCCTCAACATCGCCCGCATCGGTAGAAAAGTTATATGATACATGATGTGTCCTTGGTACATACCAACTTCTGTTTTTGGTTACAGCCAAAGGTCTCAATATACAACTCTGCTTTGATATAGACAAACAACTCCGGTATGATCTAGTAGATATTACTGTAAACCGTCCATGCTGCTGCAAATGAAGAGCCCGACGGCCTGCTTTCCGTAGAGCCAATGCTATCATATTATTAGAAGATAAGATTTATTTTGTGATCATATCTTATGTTCTCATATCTTATGTTCTCATATCTTTTTAGGTAGAAAATTGCAGAGTTCTGCAACAATATCTCCCACAACAAACTCAAGCATATACTGCTGTAATAGATTACGAAGATATGATATATAAATAGCCAAGATTGTAGCCTGTAGCTAATAATTAATAATGAGAGGCTGAGGGGGAGGGGGCCGCCGGGCGCGCCCGGGAAGGAGGGAGATAGGATAAATGCTTTTTTCTTTGATTTCTACGACCTCACAACCATCCACAATCTCTCTACATACAACAGTCAAATCAACTAACAAATATAGTTACCAGATATTAGGCTTCAGGCTTTAAAGCTTATTAGATTTACTGTGCGTTCGGGGAACGTCGTAGGGGTCGAGAGGATACCAAATCAAACTAAGAAAAGAACATACTTTCTTTATTCCCATCACACATCATGAATAATAGTGATGACGATGGATCCGACTATTCTGATACAGATAGTATCGATTCATGTGAGGAATATATCAATTTTAAATCAATAAGGGTTGATGGTTTGGAAGAGGCTATCTCTTTTAGTTGGTCTGGGATATACGAAGAAGCGTCTAATAATGATGTGGGGGATGATATAGAAAAAAATGAAGGTGAGATGGAAAAGAAACAATTACGAAAGTTGGTCGTATCAACATTGTTAGAAGAAGATGATTTAGCTCCCTTATTTGATGGGTCGAGATGGGCAGGTACAAGATTGTGGGCGGCAGCAGTTCGAGCGGTTCAGTATATAAATGGTCGTTTCCCCGGAACTTTCGACAGACTAATACAAACAACAGAAGAGAAAGATGGTAAAGCTATCTCATTATTAGAGCTTGGTTGCGGATTAGGAGTACCAGGAATGATATTTCATCTACTTGGTTGCAATGTAGTATTGACGGATCAGATTGAGATACTCAGTCAGTTGGAGAAGAATGTGCTGGACAACTTTCCAAATGCAACAGAAGAGAAGAAAGATGAAATCAAACAATCTACTACAATTATGGCAAAGCCATTATCTTGGTCTAGAACAGACGTCAACTCTCTACTAGATGATCTCGGGAAGTCCGATTCGGGATTTGATATAGTTGTTAATTGTGATTGTGTGTATGAGCCTTTGTATGGGAAGTCATGGCATTTACTTAACGAAACGATAGACGAACTCTTAAAGGTTAATCCACAAACATTGGTAGTATCAAGCATGGAACGAAGGGCCGCTGATGGCATAGATCTTTTTATTGAAGAGATGAAGAATATGGAGCATGTAGGGTCAGTTGAGAAGGTTTGGAGTGATGATGAAAGGAGGATCGAGATATATATTACTCGAGGTATAGATAGTAGTGCAGCATAATTTCTAACAATGGGTGCTCAAGTATTAGCCACATTCTACTCTATGTACTCCCATTGATTTATATATAATCCTAATACTCCTCATATAATATAGCAAACAAACAACACATGAACAGATGAATGAAATGCAACGCCTAATATATAATAGGGAACTCTCATAATTCTTTTGCAGGCATCTTGCGATCCGACACAACGGACAAGTCTGAACATTCGACCGTTTCTTCAGTAACTTGACGACCAGGTACACCATTGCTGCTGCTCTGACTAACAAGAGAATCATATCTAACTTCGTCTAGTAGACGTTGTTCTTGCCCCGTTGAATATGATAATGATTCGCGCTTGGCCTCTTCAATTAAATTTTCTTCAATCCGCAATGAACTTGGGGGGTCAAGGGAAGCACGCTTCGCTTGTTCAATTAACGAACTCTCTTCTTCCGATATAGAATCATGACGTGTCGTCAATGACTCTCGCCTTGCTTCTTCAAGTTCATAATCATCCCGTGATGTGAGTGCAAGTGATTCACGCTTGACATCCTCCAGCATTTGCTCCTCCTCGAGAGTATTGGTACAATAATTGGAATCATACTTGAGGGATTTAGCCTTGATCTCCTCAAGGAGTGCCTCTTCCATTGCATTGGCTTGATCGAGTTTCCTACAATATTCTTGCCATTCTTCCCTGCTCTGTCTCATTCCGAATTGCATAGCCTCCTCATCCAAATCAGGAGAGGGGGGCTTCTTCCTTGCTTCGTTTTTGTCATTAAAGGATACGAGTATACCCATTTGGGTATTGAGCATGTCCATTTCCCTTCTCCTCATCTTTCGTATGGTAGATGAGGATTTTTCTTGTCTTGCATACAAAAGTTCTTGTAATAAGACATCTTTCTCTTCTGGAGATAAACGTTGTAGAAGAAGCTCTTCGGGGGATTGGGCAGGAGTATTGTACTCCCTATACTTAGTAGAATGACGTGTAGCTTTGGATGGATAGAAGAGGAGGGTATCGTAAGTAAATCGAACAACAAGAAAAAAATGGACACATGATATCACAAATAAAAACCTCACCTTGCATTGGGTATGGAGGGCGTCTCATCTCTCCTCTGGCATCGTCCGCTACACTATTATAATGTTCAGGTACCTGTATGACAGATGGTACTGCTGCTGCAGAATTCAATGACTGCATAGGTACTTGTGGACTTGTTGCTGCATGATGTTGTTCATTGGTTGGCATCGTAGGATACCCTGCTGTAGTATCTTCATTTATATATCGGGACGGCGGTGGCGACGTTGTATTACTGTTTTTATTATTATTATTATTATTGGATGCAATGGTTGACAACGGGCGAGTTGAAACACTAGTTGCAAATGTCTGATTATATTCTTGGGTTCTTCCATCAACTAAATTATTTATATTAGCTTCTTGATGTTGAACAGTCGGTGGGTGCATTGTATGCACGGCCATATCACTACGAAATGACGGCCCTACACTTCTACTACCTCTTGTACTCATACCAGGGGTAGTGGGCTGGTTTATTGATGTAGGGGCAAGTGATTGTTGACTACTCCCTTGAGAAGCTCGATGTGGAGTAGATTGAGAGCCGAGTATAACTTCTAGAGGTATTCCAGTTCGTTCGTGTTCTATAACACTATCGATTGCACGGCTAATATCTCCATCGGCTAGTTGTATAACTCTGTTAAGTTCTTCTGGAGACCACCTGGAGAAGATTTGGTATACTTCGTCCATAGTTCTTTTTCTTGATTTATTGTTGGTGACATGCAATTTTTATTGCAAATGCGATTCGATGGGACGTTGTTATTGCAATTGCATAAATCGAATAAATAATTGTGTTTGCAATTATTAAAGACACCTCCTTCTCATATATATCTATCCCATGCAGATGTATCACTTAGCTGTCTTCTAGCAGCCTTCTTATGGCCTTACTTATATGTTCGATTTGCTCACGATTACATCCTGATTCAATTATCCCTAACAGAACATTATCCTTAGACATTACCCCGTTTGAGTTCAATTAGTAGTGATTCTTAGATTGTAGTCACATCGGACTAAAAGAGTCGTAGCTTGTGGAATAAGGGAGTCGTAATATCACACTTATGAATTAGCCTTTCTTTGATATTGTTTTGGATAGAGCAATTACTAGTATGATAATCTATCCACAACGAATACTTATAATATGATAATGGCCAACTCTTCTATAAACACCTTTCCTAGCCATTGTAGATTATCATCACCATCAGACTCGTCATGCAAAGAAGCTAAACTATCAACTGCCACTGCTGATAATAACAACAATAACAACAAACCTGTATCTGTTCGATTTGCAGAAAAGGGTCTTATAACATTTATCGATTTGCCAGACCATGCCGAACGTCGAGAACGATGGTTTACTGAAGATGATAATGATACATTTAAGCGACGATTACTGCAAGAGAGGCATAGGATATCAAGCAAACTAACAACTACAACAACACCAATTGACAATGATGATTTGATAATGTGCATAGGTATGGAAAAACTACTAACGCCCAAGTTATCTAGGATAGTTAAGCAACGGCAGCTTGGTCATTTACATTCCATATTAGCCGAACAAGAACGTCAAGAAGTAGAGAGCATTGTAGATGAGGAGGCAATAGCATGTCTCTCAAGGCAGAATTCTGAATGGACTAGGCGTAGGGCACACAAGTTGGCAACTGCATATTGGGATAACTTAAAGGTTGATGAAGAGGACGATGATGGTGATAGAGATGATCAGAGTAGAAGAAGTAGTACATAAAGAAGATGTATAAATCAATGCAACATATTAGAGTTAGAGTAGGAATGTACCATATAGAGATTAGAGATTAGGTATTTAGGATAATAATAGGGTAGAGGAGTAATTATAACAGTTCATAGATTGCTTGAAACACGTATTTTAGCTTATATCCTTAATGTAATAAGACTTCTATACACCTCAGATATAGCTCATCAATCATTCGTACAATATAGACGCCTTGCTTTCATGGATATAGAGTCTCTTCTTGTACCTAGTGCACCCCATGTAGCCGTGAACAAGGTTACTAACACTTTATCACTACCACCGATAAGTAAGAGATTCTAATTGGCCAACAGATAACCTCCAATGGCCATGATAATACCCCCGAATGCTAGAGTAATATGATGTGTATAGTCGGTACTTTGTCTTAGAGAACGAGATGACGGAGTTGGAGATGTATCATCAGTAGTTTGAGTTGATTCATCCACAGTAGGGTCTCCGGTAGTAGGTATATCAACTACTTCACCATCTGAAGTTGTAAGCAACGGAGCATCGTCGTCACCACTGCAAACCTCAAAGTTATTCTCAGCACATTCCTCGAAATGCTCCGATGGTGGTTCTGTAACCTGATGAGGTCCAGTCTGAATAAAGTCATTCTCAATCATTTGATCATTGGTAACAGCCAATGTCAAATGAGAGAAGGGTAAGTACCCCTGTAAATAGCTCTGCTGATCGATACCGAATAAGATATTAAGCCCTTCCTTCATGCCAGCATATAAGTCTTTCGAAACGTCTGATGCAACAGCATATGCTGCTTTGTATTCATTTAAGAACTCAACGCCACACTTGTGATTAGCCTGGCCTGCTAAGTATAGCCCAATAGTTGACCAATCTTTACCTTCATCTGGAGTACAACTTTCCAAGATTGCACTCTTCCAAGCATCGCAATCATTTGGATTCACGGGTACATCGAATGTATTTGATTTGCCATTCTCCTCAACTCCCGACGTCATACCTCCACAGCGATCATTCAAAACATCTACACCCGGTGCATGATTTGAACAACAGAACTTCTCTGTAGTTGAAACCTTTGCTAGTGCTTCGCCTGCTGAATATCCTGCAT
>Ga0214478_100524_pt1 | contig 22276 bp, 17 predicted proteins | sample M1_20Mar14CPVII9_2_FD_178001 | JGI IMG/M metagenome (GOLD analysis project Ga0214478, IMG submission 178001) | Marine eukaryotic communities from Monterey Bay, California, United States - M1_20Mar14CPVII9sort6BwellD7 | ecosystem: Environmental > Aquatic > Marine > Unclassified | place: USA...
TCACGGGTGTATCGTAATATGGGATATGCTTAGAATAGTACATAATTGTAATATCAGTACGTTCTAGATGAGATTTCATTAGCTGTACACTGTTCAATTAAGATGATGTCTACCCGAGGAGAGTCTCAATCTCAAACTTGAACAGGCCAAGCTTGTTCAACTGAAATCGGCACCTCTGTTCCACTACGCCTGAATCCAACGCCAACAACAAGCAAATATAATTATCAGCGTCTACGATAGCTATTCACACTCTTAACCGTATCATCCTCCCATTCTCTACCATTTCCGTCACAACCACACAACTTATCAATACCACCAGCACAGCCCTCTGTAGTACCACAATATTGCATATTGAATATATCACCACTAACAATCGGATCACATATATATCCCATAATATTACAACATGATGTAATTGGTTCAATAATAAATACAGATAGTACTTCGAGAGAGGTGTTGTTCTTTCCTATACAGAACTTTTCTTCTTCTTCGTATATTGTGCCCTCTTCATTCTTATGTGGATTGGAAGTTAACAAGCGTGATAATGATGTATCCGATTTTGGAGATGATATTAATGATTCTTCTTCACTTTGTTTACTTTTATCATTGGATGATATAGATGCGGTTGTTTCATCATCTTCTTCATTTAGTAGTGCTATCTTATCTTTTTCAATGAATTGTGATAATGATACACGTTTCGAGATTAGGCGTATACCTGTTTCATCTTCTTTCATTAAACGTTGAGCTATTGATTCGTCTTCGATTATTGCATTTGTTGTATTCATTGATGATGTACGACTATTGTTATTATTGCTGTTGTTGGTAGAGATGCACTGTCTATCTAACATCTTGGCCGATGATTGAACTCTCGGCGGTGAAACTAAAACACCATTGTCGTCGTGATTGGTATTTAGTGATTGATCGTCATAATTATTATTGATTGTATTACTGTTATCAGATACAATGCATAATTTGTTTTTATTACGTCTTAGTGGCCATTGCTTTGTTGTTATTAGTTTGGGTATTGCAATTGATGATGATTTGCTATGTTGCTTGTTGGAGAGATGAGCTCCGCCGTTGCCCGACTTCTTTTTGCGCAGGCCGAGCAAGGTCATATTGCAATGTACCTCTCCGCCGATATGATCGTCTATTGATATGCTACTGCCGCCGCCGCTGAGCTCTACTACCTACACTATTGTACCACCATGTTGCAAAGAAATACATCATTTCGAATTGGTTTCAAACTGTCAATAATGTGGTTTGAATTATTTGACGTCCATTTTGAGAAAAGGTGGGTTCCTTTTAGTTTTATGTATCGACCTTTGGTAAGCATTCTTTGGTAAGCATTGCAATGCTAGGCTATGTGAATTGTTAGATTAGATGGCAAGCTTCTACTGTATTTGATATTCATTTATGTAGAAGACTATATTGGTAAGTTATTTATAGTTTATTATGGGATAGGGATGTGGTGACATATGGCAGCGAAGAGAGAACTGATATATTTTGTGCACATGATATGAACATAATTTTGAGTTGTGGTGCTTTTACTTTTATCATCTCGAGTTCATATGCGGCTTCATTATTGATGGTATTATGTATATCGTGTCATTAAGGTGAAGAGATCTGCGCATGTATATTTCATTGGCCTGGCCATAAAGAAAATCGACATATGATCTATTTCCTTGTAGTACTTGTTAACAGTTAACAACTACTTCTACTAAAATCCTTTTATCTTTTCTTTATAGGCTGCAATTATGACGTATGAACCATTTGACGAAGCCTTGGTCGGCACTATCAAAATAGAGGAAATTACACCAAATGAACAAAATCAAAAGATTCTACGATGTCTAAAAGATAATGACCCATTTCTCGATACATATAGTGAAGTTGGTAAAATGTGGATATTGAATAGAGCTCTCGGTGGAGATTATCGTGATTATGTTCCAAGTGGAGAGGATATTGGATGGTTAGGATATTTCCTCGGTCAAAATTCATCTCTGATGGAATTGTATATGTGCCGGGGTGTTGACTACACTGATACTTTCTACAAAGGCCTCAGGTGCAACAGGACAATCAGAACAATATATTTGAGTGATATGCATGGTAGGCATCTATCGGATGGACAGGCATTACAGAAGTTAGATCAATTCTTCAAAGGCAATGAAAGTCTAACAAAATTTGAGGTGGATGATTGTGGCTTTCAAGCCGCGGGTATTCGTCAACTCTCATTATCTATCAGTAATTGCTACAGATCATTAAAGTGTATCCGTATTTCGAGTTGTACAAGTGGGGGTGGATTGGTTGATATCATTACAGCACTGAGTATGCATCCACAGCTTACAGAACTTCGTTTATCAGATAATGAGACAAACATTGGCAGAAATGAATGTACCGCATTATCAACCCTCCTACGTTGTACAACTACCCAGTTGGAAAAACTCAATCTTCGCAATAACAACATTGACGATGATGGAGTAAAAGAGTTAGTGAATGCGCTGTCTAATGGACATAAGTTACAAGCGCTGGACCTTTCACATAATGATTCAATTACGATTAAAGGTTGGAAGACGGTGGCAAATCTTTTGGAAGCTCCTGGCAGCAAACTTGTTAAGCTTGAAATTTATAATAACAGCAATATTGGAGATGGTGGGGCATTAGTATTTGCGGAAACACTGACCAACAACTCCACTTTGGAAAAGTTATATCTACACGATTGTGGTATCACTACTGAAGGTTGGTCACCCTTTTCGAAGCTTCTTTGTGATACATGTAGTGCCAACAATACATACCACTCGAACCACACACTTAGAATCATTAATGGTGTGCCTTCTACTGGTGCTCGTAGTGTTTATGATATCAAAGCTAACTTGGAATTGAACAGATATATTGACAAACAGAGAGTTGCAATGATTAAGATTCTACAACACCATACTAATTTTGATATGCAACCCTTCTTTGAGTGGGAGTTCAAAGTCTTGCCGATTATGATTGGATGGTTTACAAAGCAGCTGCTTGTACTGTCGATTATGAAGAGAAGATCAACAGGATGGAACTCTCTGTCACATATGATTTCATCAAGGAGTTCCCAATGTTGTATATTGAGCCCGTGTGAAGGAAGGAGATTGCAGAGTATACTGCTTTAGAAGAAGAACTACAAGGTGATGAACTAGAAGAGATTCGGCAGCGTAAGGCTCGTGCTATGAGGAGACTTTGACAGTGTATGTGTCTGTGGTGCCACCCTGGTATGATATAAACTCTCAAAGAGGTGGTTAATGAATAAGTGCAAATCATTTAATTACCTCATCAGATAGATATAATACCTTAACTTCTACACATACGCCGATAGGTGATTTATCTTTCCTCAACTTCAACATTAAGTGGCATCTCTCTCATCTCTAAATCCCTCTTCCCCATAAAGCTCTTCAATGCTGAATAACATTCACAATCTGATAATCATACATATTAATACCATTCACCTCTTCTTCATTTCTTTCTTCTTTACTACTCACACTAGACAATCTAACACATCCACAATATTTGGTATCAAATATGTCTAACAGAGGCTGTGTAATGAATGACGCAATTTCGAAGCAAGATGACCAATTTGTTGTTGAATTGAGATTTGTACTTCCTTTTCCACTTTTCCTAGCTTTTGCACCCCTTCCTTTTACAGAAGTGCGACGAGCACGTCGATCTTTTGGAATACGAGGAGCTCGAAGACGACCAGCACTACCTTCTTCGGATGATATAGAAGATAAACTGGCAGTACTCTCTCCCGATGAGAAAGTTAGACCCTCATATTCAACTGTATCCTTACTTCTACTAGACCTTGTTGGTACAACAATAACATCATTAAAATCAGGTACAACATCTAATGATTCACTGAATGATAAACGACATGAGGGTAGGCCACTACTTGCGGGAACTTCATCATACGGTTGCTGCTGTTGTCCAATCGAATTATCATCCGATGAGCCATCTAATGGTAAACGACAATTTGGATTAATAGCGTCGGCTACTGGTGATGAAAGGGAGGTTACTACATCGTCTACCCATGAGATAGATTTCTTTAATGGTACCACTGTTATGTGTTGTTTGTTTTGTCGTTTGCTTGACGGTGATGCACTGTCTTGTGGAGATGATTTGTCGGAGGCGACTACTTCATCAATAACTATATGATCGGCAAATGTAGTTGATGATTTAGTTGTGCTATTAGTTTTCTTACGGCCGAATTGCAATAGTGATATCTTGGGCTTCTTGCTCGTAGGTGTTTGTTTGTTATTATTATTGAGCAAACCTTCTTCAACGGTATCATCATCGAGGCGGCGGCCATCGGACTTCTTGCGTAGATGATATCGGAGCTTGACCATACTAGTTTCCTACGTGTACTTGTAGGTATGTTTAATAGACTTCGTGTCCTGCCTTTGGATAATAGAAGTCAATAACTTCATCAATCCACTAATAGCATAATATCATATCGATTATTTCTCTCATCAAAGTCAATGGCAGTTTGAGTTTGTTTGATTTCATTTGAATTTTAAATGTCCGTTTCAGAAACGTCTGTCTGTCTGTTCAAGGGGGCAGATAATGTATGCTCTCCTCTCATATGTATGAGTAGTAGTATGTGTTGTACATAGATTCATAATATATAATGATCATGATACTCAACTGTACGATGGAAACACCGTTTGTTCCAGTTATGATTAATACCGGAGTACAATTTTGTTTGGTGTCACGGGCAGGGCATTATACATAGTAGTGACTAGATAGTATCGTATTATATACATGTTATGTGTTGTCAATCATAGAAGATTTATATAGATCCTACTCAATTTCAATGGTAATTATGAGGATTCAAATATTATATCATGCTATTGGTTACGTTTTCTGTACGAGTACCTCTTGCATGATCTTCGGTCGAGGATGATATCCTTCCTTCTTGTCCCTTTTTCTTCGATTGGACAGTTCAAAACTCATCCGCAACACTACCGCTCATATCGGGTACCTCATCATGACTTCTACTCAATACATCATCCACTCCAACAACATCATCATCTACACCATTCCTTGACATCCACCATCGAACAATTAAGACGAATGAAGCAAATACCATCAAGTTCCACAGACCAAATAATGTCTTTGCAGAAAGTCCCGTCATATCTTTCACTTTACCAAATGTATTGACGAATGGAGTTGCAACTCTTTGTAATCCATTAGCCAACTTTAGATACTTTTCCAACTTGGCATCATCCATTCGAACGAATGAATCAATGGCATCATTCATCTGTTTCTGTTGTGCTTCACTACCATTATTAATCATTGGTCCTAATGCTGATTTCAACATGTCAGGGCTGGACTTCATAGTCTTGACGATTGAGTTGAGTTGTTCGGGATTGGTTAGGAGTGAGCTCATCATATTACTGGTTAGATTGGGAGGTGGTGCATTACCACCATTCGCCGTGTTGTTATTACTACTGCCTTGGCCGGCTGGCATCGTATTCGGATCAAGACTCTTCCTCATATTCTCAAAATCATTCTCATTCATATTCTTCATTTGATCCGCAGCCATCTTTACCATGGCTGGATTATTTGCCATCATTTCTAATTGTTGTATAGACATTTGTATTTGAGAATCTGTCATGTTGGCCATTTGTGGATTGGTAGCACGAAGTTGATCGTATGACATTGATTTTAACATGGCTGCTTGCTGTTTGAGCTGTTCGGGTGTCATATTAGTTAATTGATTTGTAGCTTGTTGCATTTGTGATTGGGATATGTTGGGTAGAGCGTTTGGTGTGGCGGCGGCGGATGATGTAGTTACGGAGGGTGCTGATCCTCCCGCGGCAGCATCCCCTCCATTGAATCCAGTTTGTTTAACAGCTTGGTCTAACTCTGATTCACTCATATTCTTCATTTGCTGTGCTGCCATTTGTAATTGACTTGGATTATTGGCAACTGCTTCCATTTGTGTAATTGCCATATTGATTTGTTCATCTATATTTGGGTTAAGGTTTGGTTGTTGATAGTAAGATTAGTAAGATCAGACAATATCATATCAACATATCAACCAGCCATATATCAACCAAACAACCTTTAATACAACAAAAGCAAACAAAATAAAACTTACCAGACATACTAGCAAATTGTGGATTCATATTCCTCAATGCCGCTGGACCCATTGCCTTCATCGTCTGTGCTTGTCGTTTAATATCCTCAGCTGACATACTTGACATACGTTCAGCACCCTGACGTAATTGGGAACTACTAAACTGCTGTCCTCCTACACTTCCACCACTGCCATTCATTGTAGAAGTTGTTGGTACATTCTTTGGTTCATTCGCTTTAGCAACCAATTTAGCAATTTCAATAGTATCATCAACGTCATTAATTTCATCTACTACCATGGTACGTAAACTATCTTTATCTAATCCAGTAAAATCAATTGAATTTGATGATCCTATACCATTTGTTAATATACCTTTCATTTCAGGAATACTTAAACTTGATAAGGTACGTGGTTCATATTTGAGATTTGTAGGTTTGATTGATAGTGACTTGTTTTCTTCAAAGATGTATACTTCTTGTCGTCCTGTTGAAGAAAGTTTTGATTTTACTATACCCTTTTTATCATTGAGATGAGCACCTTTTACTAGGTTTTGGAGCAGCACACTGCTGCCGACGGGGAATGAAGTCATGGTGTATTATAGGAGTTGTTAGTACAGTTGTTACTTTAACGTTATTACTTTTGTTGTTGCAATTGCAAAGGCTATATTCTGAATAATTGTCCACTGATATCTGCCGATATAATAATTAATTGCTGCAATAGACAACGTCTGTAACGTCAATCAGTAGAATATTATAAAGCAAAACTGAAAATGAAAATGGCATGAGGTATCCTAGTTTGCAAACAACGGCACCCATCGCCACAACAAAGCAATCATGGTAACGATAGTATGCCCCTCGCTCGATAGAAGCTCACATCTGCTTTATAAAGGCTTGTCATCATTTAATTGGTCCACTCCTACTCCCCACGTCAGACGGCGGCATTATCTACCTTTCTCGATATATTGCAACTGTTTGCAACATACATACCATACCTACCATTGCATAATATTTGCATCACATCGTATGGGTATCATCGATAAGCGGCAGTCTATTATGAAGACAATGAATACACCGATCTTCTCTCCGCCGATAACAGTAGAAGATATTATGAGTATGAAACATGAAGAGGAACCACCGGCTCTCATATCAGCCGATAGAGTACCACAATTTTCACCATGTATACAATTATGCGGCGGTAACGATTATGATCATCATACTGCCGCCGACATTGATGAAAGTGAATATAACGAACAACGGAATATTGATATGGCGATTAATCTACTACGTCAACAACAACAGAAGAGACAAGTCAAACAACGACCAGTATCACCATCGAAAAGTAATTGTAGTCAAGAAGAGGGATCGTCGATACTTGATAGTATCTCATCTTTTATTGAGAGTGTACAAGTTTGTGGTTTGTACATCTGTGGATTCGGACGTGCCGCCCAAGAGGATGATGATATACAGAAGGATGCAAAGGATGAGCGTAAGGATGCAATCGACGATACATTCATGGGTAAGGTTATTAGTTGTCCAGCCAATGGTTGTGGCAGAACGTCTCAGTCGGTGGTAGCAGATGAGATTGATGTGTCCGACAACATTAGAATAGCATACATTCGGTCTTCTACATCTATTCACTCTGAGCTTTCAGAACTGTAATGAGTTGGAATGTATATGTTATGGTATGATCAATTGGATTGAGATATCATGACGGGAGTCTAGAGTATGTTGTACCCAGGTTTTAGGATAGAGTTAAGATTAGGAAGAGATGCGGTGGATAGGCTAGCACATACACGTTGTATGCTGTATAGTGGTTAGGAGATATGAAGGGCTGGGAGATGTTTCATATTGGATACATAATGCATAATAAGAACTAAGTTATATACCCATAGACTACTCAGCTCTATTCTTTTCTACATTATAGAGAGGTCGTCTAACCTTTATCCGAAGTGATTCTGAAGCGGAACCGAACGGCTACTCCCTGTTCTTCATTGAAGTCTTCTCATGGCACGGGCCTTGTGTCGACGAATCTCTTCCAATCTTACCTCTTTATCACCCATGGGAGATTGGTTCATCAACTCTTCCTCCAATGCCGTACAATCTTCAATCTCTTGTCTTGTCACTGATTCAATATATAACATTGGGAAATCCTTGATGAAATCATATATGGTCGACAGTTTCATTCGATTGATTTTCTCTAGAGTAAATCTATAAGTTATTCCAGCAGATGTAAAACTAATAGTAGGTGCCATTGTAAACCAACTGTCATGAGTGGCAAAACTTTGAGCTCCCATTCAAAGAAGGGTTGTACGTTGAAATGTGAATAATTTAGCAATATCTTTGCCATTGCAACTCTTCTTTTGTCATCACTACTTCTGTTCTTTACCAAGTAGGTACCAACATCGGCGACAAAATCAGGCAGAATACGGCAATCATGACTACCGACGTGTACAAGTGTGTAGTTAGACAGGTATGTATTGTTGACGCTGGAGGTGTCACAGAGAAGTTTCGAGAAGGGTGCCCATCCCTCATTAGTGATGTGACAGTTGGACAAAGACAAGGTTTTGAGAGTGGTGTTATTTGCCAGGGCATTTGCAAGTACTAGGGCCTCAGCATCTCCAATATTGTTGTCCTGGAGGAATAGCTTCTCCAGTTTCAAATCAGGCATCTCCAGTAGAGTTGCTACTTCCTCCAAACCACTACTTCTAATTGATCGATTGCTAGATAGATTCAGCTCTCGTAACTGATTGCAATTGGATAGACTATCGACTAATATTTCTATCACTTCATCATCAATGTTGTTCAGGTAGAGATTGAGTGTTTTCAGCTGAGTTGTACAATGTATGGTGAATGCTAATGCCGTGGATTCTTCTCTACCAATGCTATTGTTGTTCAAATCAAGCTGCTCCAGCTGCGTATGATTGCCAATTGCTGTGAATACATTTGCCAACTGTGGAATATCGCCATCACTACCGTCCTCCTCGTACCAATCTGTACCAATTATACTGATTTGCTTTAGAGATTTGCTACATCCACCTACAGCTAATGCAAGCTGACGAGCACCCTCGGCATCCATTCTGCAATCCACCATGTAAATTGTTGTTAGGTTATGATTATTCCGAAAGAAGAGGGCCATCTGTTCTTCTACAGAATTAATAACACAGCAACCACCATTGAAATGTATCTTCTTAATTGACTTGTTACATCTCATTTCTCTATAGAATTTGTTGATATCGTTGTTATCATAAGAGAGCTTCAGCTCACGTAGAGTTGTGCATTGGCCAATATAATATCCTAACCACCCAATATCGTCTCCCTTGTTATGAAAGTAATCATGCGTATTTTCAGGTTCATCAGGGTCAAAACTCTCATCGAATAAGTAAATCACTTCCAAATCTGGATCGTTATCTTTTAGCTGGCGTAGAATTGTTTGGTTTTGTATGTTTTGATTTGATGTAATATCCTCAATTTTAATAGTATCCGCCTTAGCGGCATAATTATAAAGTTCATCGTTCATGCTTATCTATTATCAAATGAGATATGAGATTAGACATTCGCCATATATAGCAACAAAACTAAAACCCTATACACCAATGTACCAACAAAACAATACAACAGTTTCTCCTAACACCACAACCATAAATGAACCGTATGTATTATGTAAGCCTATGGCAAGAACCCACCATATAGAAATCCTCAATGAACGACAACTGCACCTTCTAACGAACTCACCGGTGGCAATTAACGTCCCTCTTTTCATAATGAATGTGCCTACCTATACTTGTCATCTCCAGAGGAATGGAGAGAAAGTTGAGTTGGCTGGTGCATAAGATGTGCACAAAATTTTGCAATCCTCAATAGATGAGACAACAGATCACCGCCAGTCTAAGTAAAATACATACCCTCTAATAATAAACCTCACTCCGTATCTATGTAGTAATTATCCAACGCGGTAGATATTGCAAACACTTCGAATGCCAGTAACAAGAGATAAGTGATAAGAGGAACTTTTAGCAGTATGAAACTTCATTTCTATCAAAATAAGTTCTGACTTGTTATTTGTTATTGTATTTGTTGTGTGTTCTCATGGTGGAGTGTTAATAAGCCAATAAGAAGTAGGATATCATGAAGCGTAGAAATCAATATAAACGTCGAACAAAAGCAGCAGCAGCAGCAGCAGAGGAAGAAGACAATTCAAATGATAGTTCCACAACCGATCAATCAAACGATTTATTATCAGATACCGCAGATGACTCTCTCTTAATGCCACCTCCACCTTCTAACAAACGCAAAGGAGGTGATACTACTACTGATATTGATACACAGGGTATTATTGGTAGTAGCACTGAACCAATATCAAATACTACTGCAAAGAAGAAGAAGACTAGTTTGTTCAGTGCAGTGATTAGTCGTAGTAGTAGTAACAAATCAAAATCCAATAATGCACATAATAAGAAACAGTCTATTGCAACATCCACCAAACCTTCATCATTAGCTACTGCAACCTCTAATAAGATGTCAACACCAACAAAAAAATCACTAACAAAAAACAATACTAAATCTACTAAAAAATCGCCAATGCACAGTCCAGGCGGGTATGAGATATTACAGGCATTAGATAATGCCAATTTATATAATGATCAACAAGATAATGAAGGTGAAGAAGATGGTACTACTACGGCACGACAGCATACGAAAGATACAGAGGGTAAAGATGAATTCCATGATGCTAACGTCTACTTTACCAAGTCAACTGCTACATCATCAACAATATCAAGAAGAGGGTATGATAATATGGATATTAGAGAGAAGAAACGAGAAACAAAGGAAGATTTATCATCACTATTCCTAGATTCGTCTATAGTTGAGGCTACACGACATGGAATTGACGATTTCAATACTCTGAAGAAAGGTTGTAGTAATATTAATGATGTGCCGAACAGTGTGGGTATGATAGATTGGTCAATTAAACGTCGATTAAGGTTAGATTGTATACCTGGTAATTGCTTACCTGGAGGACTGAAGGGTGGTTTAAACGAGGGTAAAGTACGTCAACTTGCCATGCAACAGTTATCTTCTGGTGGTGACACTGATAGTGTGAATGGTAGATCATCTTATAGTCATTCAATGAGGGCAACGGAAGAGGAAATGGCAGCATCGAAATGGTTGGCTAGTACAATGTATTATCAACATCCTGCAGTGCATCCTTTGCCTTCGTCAATGTTGGTTGATTCATCATCATCTAGTTGCTCAACTTTGGGTAAGATGGGAGATGGTGGCAAGGGAAAAGAGGGTAAAGGTGACTTATCATCGTACATATTACAACCACAATCAGTACATAACAAGGTACGGTTATCTGGTGTGGGGAGTATGGGTGGATTAGGTTTGTCAAATCTACCTTCCACGAATGATAAAGACAAATCTATACTTGGTACTAATCAACAACGAAGAGAACGGAACGATAAGTCATCAGTGTCGACTGTTTCATCGTTGTTATATCAACGGAGGAGAGATTGGCAGGAATGTTTTCGTAGTTTGTTCCAATTGTGGAAGAGTAAGTTGAAGGATATTGATACTTCTACTACTACACCTACATCAAGTCAACAAGATGTAATATCACGAAATTCATTCTATATCATATCATCAAATCAAATTGTATTATTCCGTTGTGGATATATGAAACAACATTCTGGTGATTTATCACCACAGTTAGTTCCCATGGTGATATTCTCATCAACAACACCGTATCTAAGATCAAAGTTGAAAAGTATGGGTGTTGAATTGAGATTATTCACATCCAAAAGAGGTGATACCACATCATCAACAGCCACAGAAGAAGAAGGGAGTTATGAAGTCTTTTCCGAAAGTCTACTTCAAACAAACGATGATGCCACACCAACACAAGAAGATTCAGCCGAAGTACATGCTGAATTGAACGCAATCAAACACGCCGATGATGAAAAAGGTAAGGTAACAGTTGAGGTCAAAAAACGTAAAGTACGTCCCCGATATAATGATCCCAACAATTCAATAAGTGGTAGTAAGGGTAGTTCCTTACCACCATTATTTGTTTATGGTATTGATGATTGTAATGTTGTTTATGAATTGTTCATGAATACATATGGTTTATCAAGTGTTGATAATCAAAGTGCTGGAATGTCCAAGTCAACTACGACGAATGCTTCCCCACCAGTATCAGATGTGCCGCTGTTACTATGTCGATCGTTGGGTTCCAATTGTTTGCATACCACACTGCGAACGTTGTCGGTTAGTAGTCGGAGAGATACTGGATTTATGAACCAAGTGTACCATCAAGATCAGCATCAGCTACATAACTCTTCTGCAACTGCCTCTAATGCCAAGGCAACATTAGAGTTACGAGGGCCAATACTGCCGTGTGCACTACGTGATTTGACATGTGCAGCTATAAACTTGATGTTACTGGACAAGAAGTCTAGACAACTGGGGAAACATCAAGATTCGGATTACTTCCTACAGACCAACAAGAATGATAATACAGAAACAAGCTCTTCACATCAATTTGCAATGTTTCTACAAGTACACGAGGGTGAAAGTTCAACAAGTATGTCAAAGATGACTACTGGTTCATCATCCTCTGTTAACTTTAATGGATCAAACATATCACTAATGCCAAGACAAGAAGAAGGAGAAGAAGATGATATGGTTGATCATAATGATGACACATCGTCATGGTATGAATGTAGACAGGGAGATTGTATCAATGTATTGGTATGGGATGTATCTCGTACGTCGGTGGTATCATTCCATCCTACCGAGGCGTGAGTTATGAATCGACTACATTTGTCAGCGAGATGAAAGGTAAATAGTCATATGATGTGGATATCAACATTCACTTTATATACATGAGATCACTAAACTAAAGATATCTTACTCCGAGGAGTGATTCAACTAAACACATATGCATCAACAAACATCAAATCGACCGAATAAGAAATCAACGCTAACATCTCAGAGCAAACTCATAAGTAACCAGGCAGAGATAGCAATGGCACCTCCCAAAAAGAAAGAATCGCCATCGATTACACTGCCAGCATTTGTCTCACCATCATCAAAGCCAGTGTTGATTTGAGACACTTGAGGAAGAGGTTCCATCGGGACATTGATTGTGAAAGGAGTGGATGGATCATATCGTCCAGGGCGAGTCACACTATTACTATCCTCCTCACCCCTCAATGCACGACCACCTACCAACTTGACTTGGACAATACCAGAGACGGTAGCAGTGGAGAACGTGCTGAAGGAGAAGAACCTTGATGGCACGACAGTCGAAACACCGACGGCAGTGGCATTCTTGACAGTAAGAGATGAGATCTCGTTGTTCTGAATCAAAAGACCATCCACGATAAGAAGCGTCTCATTATCAAGAGAGGTCATCTCAAGAGTATTGAGGAAATTAATCTCAACATCCGAATCCATGGATTGGATGCACACGTTGAGGATACTGTTGGGTGCTAATGGAGTGTTGTTGCAAGTGAATGAATCTAAATCATCACACTTGCATGCCATGACGTAGCTGTCAACATTGGCCTGACCAGATCCACTTGATAGGGAGGCAGACTGCATCGACACATCCTCAACAGCTTCAAAGTCAACAGTGAAATCGAAGAAGATATCAATATCACGTTTGCTGTGTGTGTGTGTTGATATGGATGGATAAGATATAAGTAGAGGATGAGTACTCATACAAACACGACAACAACAATCAACAAACACGACAACAACTTACTCCTCCTTGATGACAGCTCCTCCGGATAATAACTGAACACGAATACAGAACTCAAGCTTATTATCATCCCAAATGTTACTAGATGTGATGGATGACTTGTCCAAATCAAGCATAATCTCAAGTCCATCATGATCGGCATCAACATTCGACATTCGAGCAGTGGTAGTGATAATGTTCATGCCCGTGATGGGAGCAATACAATCCTTATCGAATAGATCGATGTTGAATGTACGGCCGGTACCAATGAGATAATCCAATGTAATCTCATTCGTCACGCCTTCTTGGAAGTCCGTCTCAAGAGATTGGTAGAGGATATCCCAGTTGCCAATCTGAGCAGATGTTGGTGTGGCAAGGATGGCAGCGGCGGCACAGATGGATTTGAAGATACTTGAGGAGGATGGCATGATATGGTTGTTGATTGTATCTGTCGATTAGTATTGTATAGAGGAGAATGATGTGATAGGGTTGTTGCAATGGTTAGTACACGATTGATATGTTGAACACATGATGTGAACATGATGTGAACACATGATGTGTCAATCATGCATGATGATGAACTACCGCTGGCATATGATATGAGTAGAAGACTCCTCAACCGTACCGTCTACTTTACAAACATTAATAGAGACAACATATACAACAACAATGTTAAGTCGAACCTTGTGATTGTGAATGGCGGCCAACAATCTCAAACCACACTGCATCGTCAAAAGATACCTCATCATTGCAAACAATAACAAACATATTACTTACTTAGACGATGATCAAATGGAAGAGTAGTAGTCGGTATAGCTGATGAGTGGAGTAGTCTACTGTGTAGTTGTGTGTAGATGATGTTATGTTTGATCAGAATTGAAAATTATGAGTGAGGAAAGAGGAGAGTTTGAGATGATGCGAGGTCGTGCATGAAATTTATGTGAACCGAAAAAACGATTGGAGTATCTTTCTTGTAATGACATTCAAGCAATACAACTCCGACCTAATTGCAGTCACGTTAGACTTACTTGTGCTTCTATACATACTACTACTTGCTCAGATGCTCGTCTATATCTATATCATATAGCTGCATATTCCTTCCATCATGGAGATAGTAGAATCAAGAAAGAGATAGAGTAGCTGAGTTATTAGATTGTTGAGGATACACGACTACGAATGATTGATACGTTATACTCTTATATTCTTAGTATTATACCATTGCGATACATTCAACTTCGATAGCATTAGTAGAGGATATTTGGATACTAATCAGATCAGGTAGCGGCGATAGCTTATCAACCTAGTCAGCTATTCATAATCATAAGATTCGACAACTATCAAGTTAGATAGCAGAATGAACCACTTAAGTACAGTGAATACCAACTATGTGAAGTCTCTGTATTACAATTGCACTTGTATATCTTCTTCTCATATTCTTATCTCAAGTATCCATGGTATTGGAGAGAGATATCAGATGCAATAAAAGATACCTATGGCTGCTATCCTTATTACATTCTGTTGAGTATGTCATAATCTTACTACCGATATATCTTCTTAGATAGTCATGTGCAGAACCCATCAAGTATATCTTAAACTTAAACTAAGAGACATATATGCACATATCAATACCAAGCCGCTAGAGTCTAGAGTTAGAGTATCTTCGTGCTACTTTATCACAAATCAAATCATGCTTGATCATCTGCATGCGCTAGTGTGAGAGCCTGAGAATTGAGTTTGAAACCATTGACGAAGTAGTTTCTCCTCCCCATGTTTCATACAAGCTCCTCCGTCTTTTGCAATATCATAGCATCCGTCGTGACTGCAAGTCTTTTCACTTCTACTCATATCACATGTTCGTTTTTCAGTCTCAGGGGATACTCCTTCCTGATTACACACTGTGGTGTCGGTAACAACTTTAGAACCACTTCCGATGGCAATAGTAGAAGGTGGAGTTACTATACCGATACCGCTACGAGCTTTTTGTAACCATCTCTTCTTTGGATGAGGAGTAGACTGAGTTGTAGTACGGCTAGTGGAAGCGGTATCCTGATTCTCCTCTGCCTTCTTCTTCTTCGTGAACTTCTTTGTCTTCTGTTCTCGCACCATCTTCGTATGTTCGTTCATGAGATAGTTCTTTAGATTTGGATGACTAGAGAAGTATATCAAAACCGTGGTTAGATATCTATGTATCAACTATCATCAATCTTCTATATCACTACACATACACACTTACCGTTTTTGGAACTTTTGTGCATAACTTTTGACCTGCTTGTTCGTCCTACTTTTGACAATACCGCTGATCAAACTCCAACTTCCCCATCCATGCTTTATCACTCCGGATTGAAACTGAGCCTGCTCATGCTCACTCCACTTCCCTTCTTCTTTCATCATATCATCTATCACCGAAGGTAGTAAGATACGCTTCGTCTCCCGACTCAACTTCATAATCTTTTGGAACTGATCATTCGATCGATGATACCCATTACCTTTTGTCATGATATGCTGTATTATTTTATATGCTAATATAATGGAGTAGAAGACGAGTTAGTTTGCTGATACTTGTGATCATAAAGTGAGGTTATATGGAGTAACGAGTAGGTGGAGTATCCTCATGTCGTTTTGTGTACCGGTATCCCAAACTCTCACTCACGCACCTCTGCCTCAGTCTGCTCTCATAATTTGCATCTAAGGTTCAAACACACAGATTTATTACTAATATCTTCTCCTACATTGACTTTGAAATACAGGTGAGTCTACTTTGCTATTGTGTTTGTGACTAGGGATAGGATAGGATAGCGGCAAGTCAAGAGCTTTCCACTCTCTCGTTTCATCTTGTGCTCTTCATTCGGCGGCATGCGGGTTACTTACTTTTGTATGATAGGACTGCGGTATCCTTTAATGCTGCAAGTGTTGTTGATATGATTTGGGTCGGTACATCACAAGCACTTTCTTTGGTTAAAATGGGTTTCTTCTTGTTTGAACCGATGCCGATGATGTGCACTTCAGGTTATCGACTACGTCTATGTCAGTGGCCATGATCTCACCTCCTAATGCTCATAATTTGCATCTCACAATAGCTTTATACTCGATATATCTTCTCTTCATTAAGTCTTATTGGACGTATAGTATCGCAAAGGTGAGTTAGTATATCACAAGCATACTCCTTCGTTCAAATAGGTTAAGCTCTTGTGGTTTAAACTGATGATGTTTACTTCATGTTATTGTATATCGTTTGTCGTGTAGAGAGTTTCAATTGATTTTATATTTGTGGTATCCTTCTTGCCGTGATCTCTAACCGCTTCCTTTCTCTCATATATCATTAGAGATTAATCATCATGCACTTATCTACCACTACTACCTTTCGGTATGCTACATTGGTACTCTTCATCATCATAGCCTACAAACATATGCAGTTATTACGTTCACATATGATCAAACTTGGAGATCAACGAGGAGTGGAGAATATCTTGCGATTCTCTAAACTACATCAGTATCATAAAGTTCTTGGTGTAGAACGTAACGCACCATGTGGGGTCCTCAGAAAAGCTAAGAGGAATCTGAGTCGAAAGTATCATCCAGATAAGAATTCTCTTAGCTCGGACGATGCCATCATGGCAATCAACAACGCCTTTGACATTCTTAGTGATCGTAACTCGTGTAATAAAAACCCCAAACAACATGATGATTCCAAAGACCATGATTCAAGCGATGATCATAGTCATGAGAAACCTCCTAAAGGGCCGATGACTACTGCTAATAATGTAGCATTGAAGTTGGCTAAGAAACTTGGCTTATATCAAATCACGCTTGGCATACAACATTCATCATATGTGCTAGTCAGGTTCTTAATAAGCCATGGTCTTATTCCAATTCCAAAAACATACGATGATGAAATATTCTTGGTAAAACTTGTGTGCTTTCTTCTTGCTTGTTTATTTTCAATCATGGCGACGGAAGTGATCGACTATGTGTTCAAGCTTTTGCATTATTTGTTTAAGCTTGTCTTTAGACGCAGTACAATGGGTAGTGTATACACTTCAGAGGGAAGACGATCTGCTAGAATTGCAAGGCAGAAGGAACATATTCAACAATACTACATCGATGATCAGGATGAGGGAGGTAGTGACAGTGAATGTGAGTATGAGGAAGGACTCGGTATCAGTGATAGCGACTCTTTGTTCTCAAGTGACGAGAGCATTATTGATGAGTAGATTCTAATTTGGTGACGATCTCTGTCCTTTGCGTCCAACAATTGAATTGAACTTTCTCTGCCACAACTACATGCCTTATTATTGATATCTAATAATGATATAGAGAGTTGACTTCTAGTATTGATACTACTATACGTTTGTCGTCATATAGACCAGATGAAGTTTCTAATGATAACTCAATGCAAAGTAACTAATACAAGCATCTTTACCAAATCATATCATAATATCACTAACAACATTAGAAGAGGGTAGTAAAGCACCACCAGCACTACCTAAACTAACACTTAAAAAGTTACTCAATAAACATCCAAACAATGTAGCCACACCAAATAACGACAATGGTACCGACGTCGTGCCGCCTAATAGGTAATTCCCCGCACTAAATGGGAAGAATGGTGCCAATCTAAGCCCGATTAATGCTAACAATATCTTAATGTTGCCCTGTTCTTCTGTGGAAGTTAATGACCGGAATTCTTGTAGTTTTTGGAGTGCCTCGGGTGATAGTTTATCGGTATACATTGTCGCTTCTTCTGAATCTATATCTGATACATTATTCATCATATTATTGGATAATTGACGTGCCGAGGTAAAAGCTAATATACCCGCGGTACATTGACCTAAAGCCGTTATAGGAAATGCAATACTAAAACCTAACTTGGCACCCAAAGCAATAGCCAAGGGTTGACACGGTACGAATGGTATCATATCACAAGCTGTTACTAAACAATAGGATGTTAAGATTGTTGTTATTGGATGTTGTTTTATATCAAAGTTTGATAAGAGATTGTTGAGTAGAGGCGATGTATCGTATGTTGTTGTTAGTTGATCAATTGCATCATTAGTTGCAATGAAGATCGAGTTCGTCGTAGTTACGTCATTAAAGAGCACGCCGCCTATATCGAGATCATGATGACTATGATACACTGCTGGTAGATATTCTTGTAGAGATGGTATTAACATGGTAATATGATGTTGATCGAGAGCTGCTACTAATGGTGTATGTAGGAGAGTTAACTTCTTCTTGTTGGTATCTCTTCACTTGTTGTGTGTTAACGATTGATGCTACCACAACTTAACCACCAATAATCGAGAGTGCTTGAAAACCTAATTATATGGTTATATTCACGGTATACCATTCGATGTTGTCCACTACGTCTATAGCAATAGTCAGCTGTGGCCATCTGCACCTACCGCCCTACTAATAAAAGGTAGGTTCGTAATAACGATACGAACTCACCTATCTTAAACTCTAACTCAAATTCGAATTTGGATGAACTTTTGAGAAAGATGGCATTTGTATCTTGGCAAGGTATCTAGAGTAAGTGGTAGACTATCTACCTAATGTGAATTGCAATGCATTTGACGGTTGCATCCATCATGAGAAAATTTACCACCATGGCTTTAAATAAATTCAAACTCATCATCAGTTGCAATGCATGCACACAACACAACAACTCTTCGTCACCCTTCCTTATAAACTAAAGAACAATGACGCTACTACACGCAGCAATCTCTTCCAAAGCCAACAGCAAGCGGAATACCGCCGGTCGCCGCTCGTCGACATCATCACTACTCCGTAACAACAACAGTAGTCACAACTCGTCATCATCGTTTACCAAACTACAACAGTACGAAAATCATCTCTTAACTACATCTACACCACCATCTATTGCAACTACAACTAAAAAGAAGAGTAATTATGAACAACTAATAGCCGCCAAAGAACTATATAAAAATGAGGTAGCCAAATTACAATCACTCAGTCATAATTGCAACAACAACGATGTTGGTACATGGCCCTCTAATACCTCCCTCAACAATACAACCACCGACACATCCTTCTCTACATCATCTACCAACAATAAACCATTCGACGAAGAGGAAGATGCGGTAGTGTCCACAGCCTACACCATATACAAATCTGAAACTATACTACAAAATAATATTCATCAAGAAATATTAGAAACTATTGATATATTAGATGAGGTTAATGCCAGTTTGTTATTGGCTGATGAATTGAATGCCGTGTTAGATGATGATGAGGTGCCGAATGGGGTACCTATTGTTGATAACAGCAGCAGCGGTAGCAGTAGAGGTAGTGGCAGTTTCAATAGTGGTAGTGGCAACGGTGATCTACATTTAGGTGGTATCGAAAGTTGTTTAAGTGATACGGACACTGCCCCGATTAATAATCGATCACCTCGTAAACCCTCTAAATCATTTACCGCCTCTACCAATAATAACAATCGTAACAACCATCCACTGAAGAAGATTGATCTAACCTCAATGATGGCCCCTCATACAAATCACTCACCCAACAATTCATCCGATTTACTACCCGAAATTACTAAAATCATCGCATCTGCCAAAGATACACCATCTAAAGTCAAGACACATGTTACATCAACAGTTGACAATACAAAAAAGAGTATTGTTAATAGTGTCAAGAGTAAGAGAGATGAGGTTGTTAATGGTGTTAAGAATAGTTTGTCATGTGGCGGTAGTCTTAAGGCTGTACAGGGGTGTACATCTACTTCCATTGATGATGATGAATTAAATGCCATATTGAACAACACTGCCGATAATTCAGAAGATGTTACGCCTGATACTTCCATGACCGAGAAAAGTCATCTTAATAAGGGTTCACCAACAGATGTCAATAATGTACACTCCAACAATGGGCGGTACTCCCTTCTCCTCTTCCTTATTGTTACATTCCAAATACCGTTCTGTCAAATTCAACAAACGAGATACACGTGCTTGATGTTCATCTTCCAACATTGAATTAAGGAAACAACAATCATTAGCATGACGTGTACATAATGGATTGAGATGTACACTTGCCACTTCTGTATTACGTGTACTTTCGGTATATGCCGAGATATCAATCGATGTATCATCCGGACTTGATGGATGAGTAGCTTGGATTGTATAATACCCCTTTTTACGAAATGGGAATGATGCTGCTGTAGAGTTGTCACTTGCCTTATCAATAATACCACTAGTAGTCGTTGTACCACTTGAATCCTCGGTGGGATAACTTGACCCATCTGGATCGGCAACATGGAATATGCCATCGATAACTTTTACCGGTGCCGATGTTGATGATGCATAGTCATATATCTCATCTTGAAGATTACTAGCTTGAGCGGCAATTGTAGTTGTTGTTCGAGCGTCAAACTGTTGTTTGGATGTAACCTCCTCCATCATGAATGAATCTTGATCCTTGATTGGTGTAGCCTTTAAGATTGTCGTTGGTTCCATCTCCTCTTCTTCCAAAATCTCGTTTAACGATGAGAAACTATCATTCACATCTGTACTACTGCCATTCCCTTTCTTCACTAACACACCAGCTGAACATGCAAACTTGGCAACCTGACCAACTTCATTCACAGTCTCTAAATTACCACAAGTTACCTTATTCAACGCATTCTGTTTGGCCATACCAAGTGCACTCTTTGTTTTGTCAACACGTGCATGAATATTCGACTTTGTTTTATCAACTTGGGCAGTAACATGATTCTTAATCTTTCGTGGCGTTTCATTAACTGTGTTAATCATTGCTGTGATTTCGGGTAGTAGGTCTGCTGATCCGTCTAGATTGTGATTTAATGATCGATTGACTACCTTCTTCTTCTTCGTAGATGAAACGACAGGAGTGGCCTTGCTGCTTGCAACACTATTGATTGATGAAAGTAAATCCTTCGTGGCACTATTCACACTGTTAGATGGACTACCCTCAGGTGGAGTACTTGATTTGAGACTACCAGATACTACGGCATTATCACCTGGAAACAAGGCCTTGCTGTTATCAGCTGCAGCCATACTGCCTGACGAAGAAGCAGCGGTGTTGTTATCAACACTACTGCTGCCGCTGACGGCATGACCGGCAGTAACACTGTTCCCAACTGATACCAAATGACTTTCATTCGGAAAGAGTGCCGTTGTAATCTCCTCCATACCCTGTTCTCCTAATCCATTGACTCCTCCTCTACTCTCCTTAACTCCACCACTATTACTGCTACGGTCAGGACTAAACTCATCAGTACTCGGTAGTACGCCACCAAAGCTAGTATATACCATATCATCATATGATTCACTACCGGGTGTGTAACACTTAGTAAAGAGATTAGATGTTTTAACAATGTTGTACATGTTTACTTCTTTTGTTGATTTGTTGTTAGAGTGTACATTATTGACATCTGTTGGTGAACCC
>Ga0214478_100525_pt1 | contig 22231 bp, 11 predicted proteins | sample M1_20Mar14CPVII9_2_FD_178001 | JGI IMG/M metagenome (GOLD analysis project Ga0214478, IMG submission 178001) | Marine eukaryotic communities from Monterey Bay, California, United States - M1_20Mar14CPVII9sort6BwellD7 | ecosystem: Environmental > Aquatic > Marine > Unclassified | place: USA...
GCATTACGGATTGAGAAGAAAGTATCAGTACAGTTCGACGATCGTTTATCGGCATTGGACTCTAAGTATGGATTCCAGGGAAAGTCGAACGTCGAGGTTGATAGTAAGTTGCAATCAATGCCAAAGGGTAAACTGGTTGCTTTATTGAATTCAATCAAAGTGCCTTGTTATCCTTACTATCAGGAATTGACCGTGGATGGAATGATTGATGTTTTTAAAAAGCAAAGAGAGGGTAATTATCCCCTGTTATGGAATGACTTGATGGATGAGGCGAAAGATGCTAGTTATCGTTATTATGCTAAGAAGCAAAAGAGATTTGAAGATGCTACTCGACGTTCTGCTTCTGTGAAGTATGAGAACAAAGAAGCGAAGAAGAAGTTGCTTGAGTCATTGATTGGTCTGAAACTAAATGTGCCCGAACATTGGTGGCAAGGTCGTAGGGGCATCAAAAAATGGAAATGTGTGGTTGAGTCAATCAATTTAAATGATGGAAATGGAAGGTATTTCATTATTAAATGTACCGAGGACGAAGGAAATGATGACTGTTATCCGATGGCATATGCAGCTATCTGTGCATATGCAGATGAAGAGCAGGATAACTTCTCCTCCTTTGATCTTCCAGATGTTGAATTGTAGGCCGAAGAGCAGGATAAATTCTCCTCCTATCTTCCAGATGTTGAATTGTAGGCCAACACACGAATATAAGTTGTATTTAGTGATTGAAGAATTGTTTTGGGAAATATATATGTGGCATTGGCCTTATCATTGTATAAAGTAAATATAAGAGTTAGTGGTCCGCTATTGGCAATAAAAGGTAGTATAGGAATCGGTTTGGTCCAATGAATCCTACTTCTTCTGTCTCTTCCTTCCCCTTTTTGATTGGCTAATCTTTCTCTTACCAGCAAGTCCGGATTTCAACGCTGCTAATTCAAAATCCCATATCATGCTACCGTCTTCACTAGGATGATCTCTATACCCCCTGAAGTACCAATCCGTATATTTATTTCTCTTAAGATCAGACACATAACTAATCGTATTCCAATCACCCCCATTAATCAAAAGTCTCATATCATCTCCTCTCCTGACACGAGACAATGATACATATAAATCTTCCCATTTGATTTTATTTAGGTGGAAAGAATGTTTTGATATCGAAAGTATGATTTGACGGATAGTCTTTCCCTAGAATGGATGACGAGAACAAGTATGAGTAATACAGATATAAGCACTAATATAGACACGACAAAGAACAAACATACCTGGGCCTTGTCCACAGTTATGCTAAATGCCGGTTCGATTGGAAAGTAATCTTTCATCTTGATTGAAGAATCATGATAATAGTATTGCAAGTCCAACCGAGTACATCCAGGAATATATGTTTTTTTATTTTGAATCGTACTTCCGTCTTTGATAGAGATGGGTATGACAACACGTTCATTCCTCGTGATGCTCCCCTTGTTAGACTGCAACCATTCGTTTCTTAAGAACACCTTCTTAGCTGTATCAGCTGGAGAGTCTCCGGGGAAATCTGGAAACAATTCAACATTGATAGCTGTTGGAGGAAAGTCAAGGTCAATAACATCACCTGGTGTAGCTTGACGAAGCAGCTTATTGAACCGCTTTTTTTGTTTTTTGTCCTCGAACGATAGTGAGTGATACTTTATCTCCGTACCATTGGCCAATCCATAAACACTGTTGATGTTATGTGTATTTAAATAACCCATTGCATCGGGTATGTAATACTCCCAAAAACAGGCATTTTGCAAGGCGTGAGTAATACTGGCTTCATCAGCAGGCCTCCCCCTCCATGACCTCTCTTCTCTTTTACGTGGCCACCGAACAGTGTTGACACCGTGATATTCGGCCCATCGTTTAGCTTGCCATGCATTGATTTCCCTTCTCTCGGCGTTACCGGTGACAATGATTGTTGCAAAACGAAAGTTATTGCCAGCAAGATCCTTAGCACTCAACCTCTTGTATGTGCTCTTCAAGTCTTCGACTGTAATTACTCCTGTGTCGCTCATCTTATCAAGCATAGCCGTATGTTTGGGATCTCCGGATCTGTGTTGAGTTGTTAATTTGATGTAACGAAACTTGGAGAACAGATATCCTCCCACCTGAGAAAGACCAAGCTTATCAGCAGCCTGTTGAGATAAAGCTTCACCCCTAGATTCGATATGTGCCATGACAACTCCTGGTAGAGTACCTGAATGACCACCGGCAGTGGGTGGCTTCTGTTGAAAATCACCAAAAAGTATGACCATACGTCCACCAAACGGCTTATCATTGTTGAACAACTTTTGCATTCGAACATTGAGGTATGCAAGCATGTAGGGTTGGACGGTTGATATCTCATCAATAATCACAGCACAAATATTGTCGACATTTTGACCAAATCTTCTCATTAGAGCCTGAAATTCATCCTCGTTCCATTCTTTAAACCTAATTGTCTGCCCTTCACTAAACACTGGTATATTCCAAGACTTAAGGAGTGTTGTACCACGCATACCGACAGCAGCTGAACCCATGTAAGCGTTTTTCATCTGCTCTCCGACTTTCATTATCTCAACAATACCATCCAGCGACTCGATAATCTTCGACTTGCCATTGCCTGGCTTGCCACAGACTAACAAATTTGGAGCCACATAGTCTTTATCCTGAGCCCTACCTGATCGTATTGCTTTGAAATGCTCATGAGCTATGTTGATAACAATGTCCTTATCAGCCGATAAGTCTTGAGCCTTGATATAATCTTTCACCTTCGTGTCTAGATCAGGGATTGTGCGATAAATGCTTGGTGTTGATACATTGCCATCTCCGTCAACGTATCTACTCTTCACCTTAGACTTCCGTTTCGATTGGTCCAATTCCATATCAAAAGGAACTGCTCTTGCATTGGCAACTTTTGGATGAGAAGAAGCAGAACTTGTCTTAGCAGTATTAGATTCTGTCGCTGGTTTGGTCATGTTGTGAAGAGTACCAAGTATTGCCCTGCTGTGACCAAGATGCTTCCTTGCATCTACACAATCTCTTGACGTCATTTCTTGTGCAACTTCAGAAATATAATCCATCCCATCATCATCAATTATTGGTTTTAGATTACCACCGAAGAATTGTTTGTTAACCTCCTTCTCTTCAGCTGACCACATTGTTCTTGCTCGACCACGATGGGCTGCTAGCATTTCCCTCTTCTCTTTGTCTACTCTCCAACTTTCAACAACAGTATTGATAATATCAAAAATGTCGCATAGGTACTTAGCTCGATTACCATACCCTCCCGTTGAGATAAGCAACTCGTGATAAAACTCTTCGAAGGTCTCCCAATTGTAACTGTATGTACATATTTGCCCCTGTTCATATAACTCATCTTCCGCTCGAAACATCGTTAGATAAAAATGAGCAAAACGGTCCGCCTTCTCTCTCCATAAAGCAAGTTTGTGTTGGTAATTTTCCTTTTTATCCTCGTAATCATCATCAGATTCGTCAAAGTCTGGTTGAGGCATAACATGAGGAGGAGGTGGTGGAGATCTTGTGAATTTTGGAGTCATTATCGTCGAGCGCAGAACCTGGTGATAGTTATTTTCAATGCCTAGCCCTTTCCCAAAAGGAAATCTTCTATCCTCACTTTTATTTGATACATCTTTAGTCTCGACGACTTTTACAGAAGAACAATACTCATATCTATTCAAATGCTTCAAATCTTTACCACGGTACCTGTAGAGGGCAGCATATGAGACGGGTCTCCTCTTACCATCGTTCATCTTATAGAGAGGAGAAGATCCAAAAGAAGAATTGAAGTAAGCATACTCATCATCCTCACTCTCCTCATCACTTTGTGTTATGCGATGTTCTGAAGTTTGATTTAAATCTTCATTCGCACCCATTTCGGATTGAGAACAAGAAAAGATACTCTCGTTTTCATCACAATCCAATAGACTCGCTTCTTCTTCTTCTTCTTCTTCTTCTTCCTCTTCTTCTTCTTCTTCTTCCTCCTCCTTCTCCTCCTCCTCCTCCTCCTCTTCTTCTTCTATATCACTCAGACGGCGATCACTCTCAAGGCCTGCGTCATCTTCCTCCTCCATACGTAGTAAATCTTCAACAGAGAATCTAACAAAGTTATTATCAAAATAGCGAATACCAGGACTTGTATCATCATCGCTTGACATCTCGTTGTCAACATCAATCCGATCACTTTCCAAACCTCCCTCTTCGCTCTCATCACACCCTAATTGATTCTCGTCAGTCGATTGTTCAACATCATCTTCGTCATCAGCACTGTTGTCGTCGCATTCTTCATAATCCCCCAATTGACGATCATTCTCTCCTGAAAGAATATCAAATTCGTCGTAATACGCCTTATTCTCTTCTATACAATCATCCAAGTCGTCAGCTTCAATAGACCCATTTGTTCGTCGAAGTTCTGCATCAACAAACTGCTCGTAAGCCTTCGTATCACACGTAATGAATGATTCAGAACATAAGCTCGCACTCATCCCCAAAAGGCTCGAAGCAATTTGGGTGTCACTGACCTCTATCAAGCCATTTAATTTATTGACAGCTCGTGTGAGCGTAAGTTGGGCATGTCTCTTGACTGTATCTCGGTCATCAGCAACACTTGGATATTTAATAGCGTCTTCTTGAGCCTTCAATAATATCGGTAAGGCGTCGGTAATCTTCACACCGTCCTTGTTTATATAAGGGCCGATATAGAAGAGGGCTGATTTGCTTTGCTCCGACGAGCCAAGATACAGAAAGTTACTATTACAGCCAAGCAACGACGTCAAATAAGGATTAAACTCAACAACCAATCCATTTCTACCAACAAGAGACTTTGACACTAGCTCATACAGTAATTTCAAATCTCTCAAATCGAAAGCTTGTAAACTACCCATCACACCTTGTAGCTTTGATGTCATTAGGGTGTAGTTATACCTTGGAGGTCTGATATCTTTTCCTTGCAAAGATCGTGGATCGTCAACATCATTATTGCGCTCACGACGTAGGTGGATAGTAGTCCTGTCATTCTCGTCCGTGCCAAAGAACTCGACTCGTTTATACGAAACATGTTCACTCTCATTATGAACATCCTCTTCATATATAGCAATGTTGAGTTTCTCTTTCTCTGCAAAGAGTCTGATTTCAAGTTCCCCCCCCTCAAAGCAATCATCCCCAGTAACATTCTCCATGAGTTGAATGTACTGCTCCATTGTATCTTCGGTAACATGTTCTACATCCATTCTCGACTCGATATACTGTGCTACAGTTGATGCATCAGATTCGTCAAACTTATAATTGTGTAGCTTCGTGCTTAAATGATGCATCAATTCTCTTCGTATACATTGAACGGATTTCTCACCAGCTTTGAGACGAGAGGACTCTATCAATCCCAAAAGTAATGTGAAGAAGAGATTGTTCTCGTCATCCTTGTCAAAGCTATGTAAATCGATCTGCTCCATTGCCAATCTTGAAGAGGCATCCATGAACACAGACGAATGGACACTTTCCCTGTTTCCCTTCTTATCTGACAACATTTCTTCGCATAGCTTTGATATAATATCTTCTTTAGTCATACCATCATCGAGCTCATCCAATTTCTCCAACTGTGGTCTATTCAACTCCCATATAACAGTGCGACTATTATCAGGTTTGAGAGGACTTATGTCTTCTTTCATAGTATAATCGCCAGGTTCGGACGGTTTGACATATTCCTGTGTTAATGTTTTAGTTGATTCATCCGACTGTTGTAATTCCTCAATAGACTCATAAGATTTTGTAACATATTCAGTACCATAAGGATCCAATTCATCCCACTGAGTTGTGCCATCAGGTTGAACGGAAGAAGCAATCTCGATAGGTCTTGTACCATTGCTAAGAGCCTTCGGGAAGCAAAGTCTGCAACCGTGCCAACCCTTTGGTGGCTTCTTGCATGTAAAGGTGTGCACGTGGACGCCACAGTGGCATATTGTAACGCCAACAAACGTCTTGAAATCATCCCTCTTAATACTTGGATCCGGTGGAAGCTGGGTTGATTGTGGTCTAAGTCTTGAACTAGAAGGTACATTATTCTTCTTCTTCTTCTTCAACGAGACAGATGATAGTGTCATCTCCGAAGGGGATTTCATATTGATTCCTGGATAATTGGAAAGAAACGTGCTTTCACGTGAACAATCAAGACCATGACAATTGTCGTCATTGCAACATAACGACTTGCCAAAGGCTGCAAACGCCCCAGGAGACGAATGATCCTCTTCACAATCTGACTTTGTATCTTTGGAATTGTCATGATTAAGTCTCTGGATTTTGGGTGGAGTAGCAATACTGGCACTGTCTTCATCATCAGAATCATCAGAATCAACACCTGCTAGTTCAGATGGTAATTTACCATTAAGAATAGAGGATTCAACGATAGTATCAATTGTCTCGTCAGTATCATGATCATTCACTTCGTGTGATTATTGTATTCGAATATGAAATGTAAGAATCATGTACAAGTATCGAACATACAAGCAACATCTTTAAACTTCAACTTACCTCCTCTAGGACTGATATTTGCAACATTGAGATCATTTGATTGCTTCAAATCACGAAGTTTCTTCTCACGAATTTTCTTCAATCCCTTGACAGTCTTAATATTCATGTGTACCAAATCTTTCACGTGTACATGCCTATCAAGTTGAGCACAGTATTGAGATTCCAACATATCTGATACATGTTTGCATAACTCGGGTATGTCTGACGCGAACTCAATTAGCAACGGCGTAATTCCTGCCCAAATGATGACATGAAAATGAAGGGACCCACTATGAGTAACTTCATTCTTTCCAAAAAATGCAAGAGGCGAACCAGCTAACTTGCAATCAACTCCAACTTTTGTCTTGTTGGCACTCCAACCATCAGCAAATCCACTGTGTTTGAACGGTTCCATTCCAAATAGAATAGTCATTATATCGTGTACAACCTGCTTGTAAGCAACAGCTGCTCCAACGGGATTATTGTTCATAAGCTTGAGTCGTTCTCTGTAGCCGTGAGGAATACGAATGACTCCCTCGCTCTTATCTTCTAATGCAATACCTCTATCCATTTCGACATGAGAAGAACTTGTAACAACAGCTGGAAATTCAGTATTATTGAAACTCCGAAGAGCAATTCTAACGGCAGACGGATTATTGAGATCATCAATGCCAAACGTTAGAAAGCTAGGAGCACATCCAAATTTCCGACCCAATGCAAGAATCTCTCCAGCACTTTGATTTCTCTCCAAAGCCCCGAATGCTGACTTCCTACCTGCGAATGACATTAAAGGAGTTACTTTGTTCAACACATACTTTGCATCAGATCCATCTGGATCTTTCACAGCCGATTTGAGCTTGGCTTGAAACTGTTCACTAGCAAACTCTTCTGCAAACATGTCAAACTCCCTTTTATTTGATGTGGCTTTCGCATGCATATTTGTGATCACACTATGTCTTCGATTAGACTCGTAAAGCTGACAAAGCAACTGTCTATCGCATGCTCCAGTCGTTGTATATTGCATTAAAACATGCTCTATCTGTAACTTGCTGAGATTCGGACGAGAACTATTGTACGCAGTGCCAAACATGAACAAATCAGGACTCGATAAACAAAAAATATCGTCACCATAATCATATTCAACCAAAGGAGTGCCATCGCGTCTTGAAAGAGCCTCAATCTGTGATTCCTCAACACCTAATGCTTCTGCAGCACCTTTAACATAGTCAAGATTTCGATCTTTGTCGTCAGTTTCTTTTGAAGCAGATGTTATAAACGAACATCTAAAGGGAATGTCTCCACCATCTGAATTATCATTTACGTCTTCTGCATCACCACAACCAGTAGTTCTGATATGTCTAGCGTCATCTTTATCGATTTCCGTCTGTCTGAGGATACATTCGTCGTTAATACGTTGTGCACCATCGACAAGGGCTTCACCAGCACAATGCATCCTGGATTTGACTTCGTCGTATTCAGGTAGGTCGTCATCATATTGATAGTGACAATTGACTTCTTGTAACACCCTCAGCCATTGGTATACGACCCAAGCTCGTCCCTTAACATTAGCAGATCCCATAACCTTGGCAGCTAGAGCATCGTATTCTCCTTCAGGACCAACAAACTGTAGAGACACATCTCCGTTGATACCATCTCTTGATAGCAAATCAGATACTACACGGGGACTATCATGATTGAAATAGATACCACAACCTTTGACTGCCGACTGTCCCCTCTCCTTTACTCTACCATCAGCAGTATTGCTCTCTATTTTTACTACCAGTAAATAGTGTCGAACCTTAGATACCATTTGACGCTCACGTTCAACGAGAGGTTCCAAACCAATCCTATTGCCATCCCCAAAATCTACTCCAGAAACTAGTGACCTCCAAGGAGACCGATTCTCGTCCAGACTCTTCTTGCAATACGAGCATATCGTTGCCCAGTATCTATTCTTCTCTTCAGGACAAACATCCTCTCTGACAAACTCAGGGTGGAGATGGACGTATACCGGATTACCTTCTTTGTCAAACATGTAGTCAGGCAGGTTGTCTTTCTCCTCTTCAAGTTCCTCAGGCTTCTTTGCTGGCCAAACAGAACGCAATCTCCACAACTCAACCTTTTTTGTATCACCATTATCATTACATGGTATACACAAGGGCTCTCTCTCCATCAATCGTCTATGATAGCCTTGTGTCCTCTTGCTCCTGGGACCTGTCAGCTTACATTTGTCTTCATTTAACTCCGAATCGTCATTACTTTCTTCACTATCAATATCCTCACTGTCCTCCCCAATCTCATTTTCTTCAACATCATTATACTCGACATTAGGTTCTTGTTCGATCTCAATGTCTTCATCTCCCTCTCTCAATCGCAACTTATTTACTAGTGTTTCATCCACTTCTACTTCCTCGTAAGTACGGTTCGTAGTCTTACTGTTATCAATGTGTGGAGTACGAACTCCACAACAGGCACACGATGGAAGCGCTGCATCAATAGTCTTTATACCATTCCACTCGAAACTTTGTTTACCCCAAGGCAAACCACGTCCCTGCGCAGCACAATATTTCGACATACAATCTGCAGCTATGTCAGGTGTCACTGTTTGTGATTTAATATATCTTGAAATCGAACTCAATGTATGATGATAGGTCACATCATAAAATAAAGATCTACAATAAGATAACAAACAAATCATGAGAAACGATGTACGAGTATAGAAATGTAACAACATCAATTACATCAACATACCTTTTCTTCTCATCGTCATACGATGGATTAGACTCAATATAATTCAATAACTTTTGATTCTTCTCGCACATAGCAACATATTCGGGATCGAAATAAGGAACCTGTTCTCTTAGATCAAACGAAGAGAAGCCATCCTGATCCACATCCACGTATTTCAGTACACCCTCATATGACATTTCATAACAATCGTCAGGATACGGATCATCTTCACATTTGATCTTAAAATACCTCTTTGCAGCATCATGAAAATCAATCGATTCAATTTCACACCGCCATAATTTCGATTTGTCTTCCGCTTTACAGTTATTCCACCAATATCCAGGCACAATCAATTTCAAACCTTTCAAAGACTCAAACCAATTCACAATCCTTGTTTTGCAGTCCTCCAATGATATGACATTTGTGGTAGCAAGCCACTCGAATCTAGCTTCATGCCAATTCATTAGCCTTTTATTTTCATCCTCGTTCTTCCATTGATCGAATTCATTCTTAATATTTTCAATTGGAATAGCAAGCTTTAAAGACTCAAGTAGGGACTTTTTCCCTTCTATATGAATCCTACAAAACCCAACAAGCTTATCCAGACTAGAGATGTCATTTCTCTTCTCCAATCGTTCATGGACATGCATATACGCTACAGCACAAAAAGATTCTCGTTCTCGCCATTTACCACCAACATCATATACTAAATGCTGGGCAGTTGTAGGATTCTCTTGGTGAAATTCAAGAATATAATCTTTACCTGGTTGCATCCACGGCGTAGTATCATCAGATGGCCATCGGCTTTTTATTTTGTCCTTCTTTTTCATCATGGCCCCAGCATGCTGCAGAGCATCAGCCTCTTGCCTAGCTCGCGTCTCCTCGGGAGTCTCATTGGCTCTTCTCTCAGTATGCTGCAGAGCATCAGCCTCTTGCCTAGCTCGCGTCTCCTCGGGAGTCTCATTGGCTCTTCTCTCAGTATGCTGCAGAGCATCAGCCTCTTGCCTAGCTCGCGTCTCCTCGGGAGTCTCATTGGCTCTTCTCTCAGAATGCTGCAGAGCATCAGCCTCTTGCCTAGCTCGCGTCTCCTCGGGAGTCTCCTCCTTCCTATCTGCAGCTTTTCTTTGAGCAGGAGTCATCAAACTACGCTTCAATTGAGGATAGCCATTCTCCCTCTGCTTTTTAAACTCTTCAATCATTTCACATGCTTTCAATCTCTTTCTCTTGTGATTATAAGGTACTTTGAAATCTTTCAACAGAGCAACCAACTCACCATTTGACATCGACTGCATCAAATCACCAATCTCTTGGCTCGACTTCCCACGCAAATGATGCTTCACCTCCAATGCTAATACATGCTGTAATGACATATTGTGGTATACTCGATGTAATCAATGAAGAGTGATTTTAGTTATGATTAAATTATAAAATGAATGCACTTACAAAGGGCCGAACTTTATTGCTCTTGTGCTGGTCCCGATCTCGTCTCGTGCCTTTCTTAGATTGAACTTTATTGCCCTTGTGCTGGTCCCGATCTCGTCTCGTGCCTGTCTTAGATTGAGTGAGTTTGTTAGCACTACCACAACAAAACAATTGACTTATAATACAACATCCAAGCAACATCCAATACAAAGATCTAAACACATCAGAACACAACACTACTCACGCAATGGATGCAAAAAAACTACTCAATCGATTACTCAAAAATGACCATACGTTGACTGAATTAATACTTGTGCCCTTAAACGAGACTCTCTACTACTTCCCATATTCAATGTACGAATGGAAAAGACTTGGCATCCTCTTGGGTGATAATAACAGTGTCGTCAAACTCTCCATCTCATTCCCATGGGATAGGTTCGACCCCCCCCGTACACTATATAAAGCTCTATACAGTCTCGCTTATGGATTGAATAGAAACAGAAGTATTAAACGCATTTCATTTCGTTATGTTGATTTCAGAGAATATGATAACAACTCATTCTTTTTGTCCATGGGTTCATTTTTCCGAAATAATAAGCACCTTCGTGTATTAGAAATGCGTGATTGTACTTTTGATGAAGATTGTTGGCATCAACTAGGAAGGTGCACAAAGCAATCAAACATCAATAAAATCTTCATAAACGGAACTATGATTAGTCCAAAGGGTGGTGATGAGTATAGACCCCTCACTGTTATACCATCTGCTTTTCATGGGACTCTCGATACACTAAGTTTAGTACGCTGTGACATGAGCGATGACCACATTGAAACAATCATTAAACGCTGGAAGATAGATAACTTGGCACCAACTACAATCAATCTGTCCAATAATGTTTACATGAGTGATCGTTCTTGTGATTATTTATCACGAATAATGGTGGATGTGCGCAAACTTTCCTTGGCAAATATTCCAATTGGTAACCACGGCGTATACTCCTTACTACACAATAACATCTATAATAAGAACGCATTATGTGTACTCAATTTAGACGGAACCGATATCAATGATGTTGCTTGTGAGATACTGCAAATGTTACTCCAGCATGAATCTTGCTTAATCAAGAAGTTGTCATTAGATCGCAACAAAATCACCTCCAAAGGTCTCAACATCATCTTGGATAGCCTGAAGAATAACAAACAGTTACAGGAATTATCATTATTTAAAAACAACATAAATGAACACGAGTGGAGTACAATCCTTCCACTTCTTTGTGATGAATCAAACATAAACTCTACTTACTCTTCCAATCATACTCTAAAGATGATAGGAGGGCCATCTAAACAATTTTATACTTCATTTGTTGGTAAAAAGATAAAGCAAATGTTCCTCATCAATTCCAATGCAAATGCAAGGTGGAAGACGACACCATTAGCTACCAAAATTGCCGGTGCAACAAAAGTGGTTCTATCACATTTGACAAACTTAAACAAAAGCAAATCGACCTTTTTGGATGGTACAGACGACAACATGTTCCCGTATACTCTAGGTTGGCTTGGTGAAGTGAATGAATATGGTGGACACGTTACCCTCAATGCTTTTTTTCATTTGTGCCAACATAATTGCAACCTATTCAAATTAGCAATGAAGTGCATTAATAACACACCACTCAAAAAGAGAAAGATTTGCAAAATCTCCTCAGAGGTAAATAACATCATATAATCTTATGCCGCATTCGTGATGATATTATTCATCCATTTTTTATTTTTACTAATAGATGTATAATGAAGTTTTGGAGGGTGGTATTGATGATCCAATCAATCACTAGTTGAGAGTACTACTCGAACAAATATGATATCGTAGTGATAGATCACATAATCAAACTTGCTAACTGACGACTGACGGCAGTTGACTATTAATGTGGTTGATAATTAGATAATTGTATGCAATTATTCCTGTGTTCTCGTGGTATCAGGGGAGTTAATAGCGTTTAATACTGTTTAATAGCTGTGTAATAGTCAGCTGTTTAATAGTGTGTATTTAATTCATACCATAGATGATACAATTTACAATTTTAGGCGCTAATCTTATCTTGTCTATGTGGTATATCCCATAGCAAAATGATGCTCCTTCCTTCTAAGTTTCACATTGCCACAGATAGATACAATAGCCATGCCTGATGGTATCAGTGATCGATATAATATATACGTAGTAGAATCAAGTATCAGGAATCAGACGGTATCCTTTGTGATCTCACCCCACATGAGCTGATCAAGGGTAGGTAGCCTATTTTCAACCGTCGATTTTTTAGAAAATCCCTAGAAGCTGGGGCTCATTTTCTTAAAGATACCGCCATAATTTGATGCCACCAAAAGCAACACAACTCGACAATAAAATGGCAGAGGCTATGGAGATCGACGGCGAGGACGAAGCCAATCGTCTTCTAGTGCATTATAATGGTATTGATTTTATTAATAATACTAATGTACCTACACCGGTCACTGAAATCGGCATATGCGTATACCTCGGTGATACATTAAAGATAATTCAACCGTCCGACACATTACGTGTTCAACTAAACAATTCAACCTTTATATGTATGGTAATTGATATTAAATCGAAGGGTCAAGTTGATAGAAACAGCCTTCTAGACAGCCGTCTAGCCGACTCTCGAATCATCCGGCTACCGTGCTACCAACCATTAGTTTGTGTACAACTATTCCGGGATTGCAATAATGATAATATTCAAGACGATGATTTAAATCACAATATACAAGATGAAGAATTAAGTAATGCAACAGTTGGTATACAAGAAGTAGCGGCCACCAACGCCATCATCTGGATACATCCCGACCAAATCATTGGTAGATCATTTATTATTCACCAACAAGACGCCATCAATCAAAGATATGGCCCAATATCGAATCGAACCGCATTTACCGTGTTGCGTTACAAAGCACAGTATGGTGTTAATGGTACTACCTGCAACTTTAGTAATTATGGGTATGATGAATACAATGCATTATTTAGAAAGGATAGTACAACATATAGGACAATTGAAAGTTTAGCATCTGTTAGTATTGCTAGTAAAAACATGTTGGCTAAAAAAACCAGATTACCGACAATAGTAAAAAATACTACACACATGTCAAGTAGTGGATTTGATTGTTTAGTGGCATCTATGTCAGCCTACACTCCATATGATGATAATGAACAGTACAATATTAATGTTACAACATCAAATAAATATAACATGAGACAAATCCAACAAGGTAATTTAGATCTTACTACCAAACCAGTTAAACATAATAAAAAATCAATAAAAGTTAGTGGACCTGTTGGATTAAAGATGCTAAGATCAACATTTGGTAGTAATGTTGGTGTTGCATTACAAAAGGCATTCCCTGGTGGCAGGTATGTTAGAAGAGATGCAAATGGTGCAGAATTAATAACATCTACAACTGTTAATATGCAACCTACAGACAATATGAAAATGCTGGACTTGCATGAGGATAATTATGTTAAGTTTGTATATGATGAGTTGAACATGTTACTAACAATATCAATGAAATGCACACCAGCGGTAATTAGCCAAGTGAACACCAATCCCATCCTAAGAAATTACATAGATACCCATGTACCATTTCTATATCATCCAATACAAATGAGGTCTGTTGTAGTTATTAATAATGTGGCATGGAAAATGAAGAGAATATCTGGTAGAAACTGTACAATAATAGCAGATGATGGTAGTGGTAGAGAAGAGGAATGGCAAAGGGATGCACTTATTCAACATAGATTGTAGTTTACTTAATTTAAAGTTCACCTTCCTCCTCATCTCCCTCCATCATTTTAAGTATAGTATAAGAAAACTCCTCCACCTTATCATCATGTAATCTTACTCCCTTCTTATCATACTTTGGCATAGGTTTAACTTTCCCATAATCAATTTTCATCTCGTCATCATCATGCCCAATTAATTTAAAGAATGCATCCAAATATCCAACCTTCCACAGCATCTCTCTTCCCATAGTTTGCATAATTGGTAATAGCTTACCACTCCCTCCATCTTCTCCCTTCTTCCCTCTTCCACCACCCCTCTGTGTATTGTTAAAGTACCTCCTCTTTGATCTACCATTAACATTCTCCCAACCTTGTTGGCTTAATCTGTACAAGTTGCCATACTTGAGAAGAAAGTATGAATAATGTCCAGCATGCAACATGTGTATATAGTTTGTCATCCCATCTCTACCAGTAAGTTTGATGTATACTTTGCAAAACTGATCAGCTACCTTCTGAAATTCATATACCTCCTCCTTCGTATATTCCTTCTTATCATCTAACATATTACTAACTTCTCTGAATAATGTAACTGCTTCCAACCAATCACTCTTTGTAGTTGCATCATGTCCTTCTAAACATATACCAACAAACTTATCAAAGTGTTCTGTAAACTTTCTTGCCTGATTGTTAGCAAATGTGAACTCGCAAATACTATCCTTCTTCCCCTGCTCGATAGGGAACTTCCACCCTGATTTATCCTTCTTGTGTTTCTCGGAACGCTCGAGAACCTCCGTGTTGACAAGTTCAACTACTTTTTGAATGAACGCATCGCGCTCGGCACCACTACGTTGTAACTTCAGTGCATATACCAATAGTTGTTGTGTAATCTTCTCTGATCCTCTGACATGTGCATGTAGAACACAGGGAGCAGCTTGCCCTGGATGAATGAGTCTATGCTTTTGTGCATTCTCATCTATTTCCAAAGTATCTTTCCATCGTCGTATGTTAACCCTCAACTCTAACCGTTGTCTCAACAACTGTGTATTCTCTTGAGATGATGCAGCTAGAATTACGGCAGCTGGATATTCTCGACGTCGTAGTTCGTTGTACAAGTTGCTCTTGAAGATTCCATTGTTCGTATCATTTCCCTCGCCTAAATTGTATTCGATGTTGCTCGGCTTATTCTCCTTCCCATCATCATTTGGTCGGTAGTGGATAGTTGTATCATTTTCCACACTCTCCTCTATATTGACTAGGTGCTTGCATATCTCATGAAGATACTTTGTCGGGTATGATCCATCGGTGGGGAGTGTATCTTTTAGCTTGACGGGAGTTGTAAATCGTATCTTCTCATCTCCACCTACTGGAATACCCCATCCAACATAACAGTCCTCTTCACTATCGGGTAGTACGGCAAGCAATACTTCATGCAGTGATTGATTAGTACCGTTGATACGGTTATGATCCGATACATATGCATCCATCACTCGATATGCACATTTTACAACCTCTGCCTCGTCTGATACTGCCCGATGCGGGCATTTGGTCGTACCATTGTGTACACATATCTCACACACATTATCACCCGTTAAAACATCAAAGATATCATGATCCACACCATCCTTTTCTCTTGTTCTACATGGACAATATGGGCATGCAAAACATGTTCCCTTGAATGCTCCTCCAGCATTAACAGCCTTTCTATTAAAGGACATGTCAGCTGCACAAACTAGATCTGATAATCCTCCAGGAATCTCTGGCTCCTCACCTCTAGCAGGCAATCCATACTTCCATATATGAAGTACTTCTTTAAATGTTGGTCCAATTAAGTCATACATTAACTCTGTTGTTTCATTCTGTAATGCCATAACTAGAGGAAAGCAAGTATCAGTAGACTGTGCTCCTTCATAATGTAATCTAATATGGCTATTAGTGTTTGCTGTATCATCCATACCCTCCTCTTCATCAATATCTCCTTGTATCATCCTCTTGAATAGAGGAGTGTCTTCATTAATCTTCTTGGCATCAACATCTACTATTTTTAGACCAAACATTGTGAAGGAAGAACTGTCAAGGAGAGCTCCATCTCCAGAAACACATATTAGAATACCTCTATTGATTGCTTTCTCTTCTAACCCAAACACTTTGAGTAGAAGTCTATAAGCTCTTTCAGTGTTTATTCTAACTACTTCTCCAAATTTATCATCCATTATCGGTTCTACATGTAATATATGGTTTACACAATCATCTGCAATCTTTTGGCTATGTCCCACCTTCCATCTATCATGTAGCATATTGTGCCCTCTACTTGCAGAAAATCCACTATTGTTCTGTATATGAGCATATGTTCTTATCCCTGTCTGATTGAAACCACCAGAAGACATATCCATTGCTTTTAGAAGTGACACAGATGAGAAGATTGTTGTGCTCACATACTTTGACACAGTTGTTGCAATAAGGTTGGTATACTCTTGATTGAATATCTTTCCATTAAATAGAACCTTGCCAAATACATGAGCTCTCTGTTCTTCTGTGCAGTTGTGGAAGTGTAAATCTAATAATAATCTCATACCAATTGCTAATTTATTCATGTGAGTTTCATCACTAACTCTACCCTTAACATCACATCCTAAATGTCTAAATACTGTTTGCAATTCATTGCTATTACTACTACTACTATTTCTTAATAACTGTTTAATCATTTTCTGTACATTTCGTGTCGAGAGGACGGCGTCGTCGTTTATTACTGCCGGTTGTACGTCGAAGACTGGAGGGTCGATAATAGAAGTGGGATTTGTCCCTACGGATATGGACTCTGCTTCTCGGCACCTCTTTCGGAGTTTCTTAATTGTATCAAATTGTTGTTTAGCTGTTTCTTGGAGATCCTTAAAAGCATTATTCTCTCTAGGTGGTTGATTATTTGCAAATACTTGTAGATGATATCTATTAGGCTGGGGACGGTTCACCCTTAATAACCGTCGACTTCGAGTATGTTGAGTCGGTTGAGTTGTCGTCGATGATCGACGTGCAGTTGATGTTGATGTTGATGTTGAAGTAGCATTATTCGATGATGTGCTTCGTGTTGTTCGTGTTGTTCGTGTTGTAGGACGTGATATAGGTGCATGTGTATTGGGTGCACCATCATTCGATGTAGGAGATGATTTATTTTTATTAAAGTTGAATGGTCTCTTCTTCGGACGTCCACCTTTATTCTTTGGAACACCAATAGCAACAGCATTCCTACGATCTCTCGATGCCTTCCTCTTCTTCTTCAAGCGTTCGTAAACGCCACCGGAGTTCATATCAGCTACAACAATTGGATAATAGGCGAGTATGATGAGCCTCTTGTCAAACTCTCATAATGAAGTGGCTAAAGGCCTCACGCTTTATACCTAACAAAATTATATGAGACTCGAGTTTTTCCACTATAAGCCTCGTTACCTACGATAGGGCTCACTTTATTCACGCGAAAATGACGTAATAGACACGGTTATATAGAAGCCCACAAAGCAAAAGTTGGAAAAGTAGCTCTAAAAGTCGGTTATTAACATAGACATGAGCCGACTTTTAGAGCTACTTTTGCATATATTGCTATTTTGACCTAGCAATAACTATGCCAACATCGTCATTTTTGCTTCTTTATTTTGAGAAGCTTCTCATAGGATACCATCAGCTCATGTGCCGCCACCCACCAATAGCTCTAGAGATATACTTATCAACATCTTTTACAGAAGTACTTGTGTGTTTCGCGCCAATGTTCAATCTGACATTCCTTAGAACAGTATAACTTTGCCTTACACCTTGCACATCTCTTTAGCCTACCATGAACGCTTACATTTTGAACAACATTGCAATTATCACACACCTCTCTTTCCACATCAGCTAAACCTGGATCAGCCGCTGTAATTACACTGCGATAAGAGTGAGCTCTTCTAGTAGCACGAAGAATACAGGCGGTAGATTCACAGACGGCAAATGGTGTAGAATCTACAATAGTAGGACCCTCGGATGCTTGTGGGTGAAAAGCAATAGTGTTTATCATCAAAGATGCCGGTTGGGTTTGGCATGCAATACAGATGCATCGTTGTTGTTGTAGGAAAGCAGGGCGGATCTTATTCCTTAATATGTCTTCTAAAACACCATGATCAGCAGCCAATAAAGCTCCCAGCTCTTCGTTAGTAACTGAAATGATGTTGGGGGACGGATCTTCTCTTATTTGATCATCATCTAAAGACCTCCACAACAAAGGAACATAACGAATGTCAACATCAGACACTCCTAATGCTCCGGTGCCATTTTGTGCACCAGACATCTTGGATTATAAAGGTTGACAATTAACAAAACTATAACCAACAGAGTGATATAATATTTATGACAGAGGGTGTGATACTGATTCTATTGTGAGAGGAGGAGGGACGAGGCAGGGAGCAGAACAAGAACAGGAGCACTACATGCGAAGAAACCGTCCAATATTTATGACAGAGGGTGATACTTATTCTACCACGAGGAGGAGGGACGAGGCAGGGAGCAGAACCAGAACAGGAGCACCACATGCGAAGAACCAAATTAGGATACCACAACATTTTTTGGACAGATAGATAGATAGAAAATTTTACAATCCCCAGACCCCTTGGAGTTTTCCACTATAGTGAAAACTGACGAGACATACGACATGTAATGATACCATAAACAAAACTGACCTTGAAACCAATTTCACAGTCTTGGTAACTCTTTTACCGTCGCACTTGTCTTTATACGCACAGTTACATTCGACATTCTTTTCTTTACTGAATGTATCCTTCAGGCATCGCTTGATTCCCCTTGTCGTCCCACCAATTTGCACTTGGAGTTCATGTGCTGGTAGATCATTCTGCCATTTGTGTGCACAAGTTTCGCACTCCATATACTCACGCACCTTGAAGCGAAAGTAGTCGTCGACTAGACTACTAGTCGTTCCAGCGACAGCCTTTCCTTCCGCGTCAGTCATAGGCATCACCAACTCTTCCTTCACAAGATCAACCAATTTTGTATCGAACTCGTGTGCGTCATGTTGGCTAGAGCTGTGAATGTATGAAGGGAAGGAGATGCGGTTATTTGTTGATTATGAAAGATACATACTTAATACTGAAAGTTTGTACAATAACTTACACATGTGTATCTTTCTCTTCCGGCTCGTCGTCATCGGAATCAGCTGATACATCATGAAAGTTGCCAACAATACCATCCACAATCGTTTTTAACTTCAATAAGCTCGCTGCATCGTTCATTGAATCATTCAAAAAGACTTTCAAACTATTGGGATTGGATGCCACTGATGATGGCACGGCAACGGTTGTAAATACAGCACTCTGTACGACTCCTTCTTCGTTGATCAATCCAATATCCTTTGCTACATTCAATACTGCCTCTGTCAAAGGTAATTCCTTTCCCAGCGAAGACTGAGATGTGTATACGGCGTGTAGGGCAGCAATAAGTTCAGAGGAAGAGAACAAGAGCTGTAGTGAACTCGCTGCATAGCATGTATTCCCCGCGTTGATAATGCCCGGAACTATACGTTCCTCTACTATTTCATCTTCAGTCTGCTGCTGCTCCTCCAGGGTAGACGCCTTTCGTTTACGTCTAGTACGGGATGGGGCGGGATTGGGGCGTGGTGCACGTGTTGATCGTGGAGGGCGGTCGCTATTCGCTAGCAAACCAGCATTTGACGGTGTTTTCCTTTTGGCAAGTGCTTTCCTAGTCTTAGGTGGCTTGTATAACGGCTCATTCACTACTATCCTCCTCACAGCATTCCAAGTACGCATTTCAGTCGTTGTGAAGGAACTAGAACTTGTACCGTCCCAATCTGGCATAAACTCAACCAATCCACGGTCTGCATAAATAGTCTTTCTTGCCAGAAAGCCTTCATTGGTAGCAGGTTGTTGTTGGCGTCGAAACCTCTTGAGAACTGCAATATCTAATTCAACCCTCCGAGAGAGCTTCTGTTCTATTTTTGTAAAGGGAGAAGATTTCACATTATGTTGTAGACCAGGGCGTTTGCCAACACCTGCATCACCAAGTTTCTCTTGGAATCCAGTAAGAGTAACTAAGATTTCGTTCAACTTTTCTTCGGTCCATTCGTCTGATCGTTCAGTAGCACGAACAGCTGCAGCAGCGGATCTCGAGGCATACAGCTTGATCTTTTCACAACCAAGTTCCTGCTCTGGTGTTGCTGTTTTAGAGAGCAACTTTTTACGCATGTTATCTAAGAACCTTGTCACTTTAACTTTTTCAGTGTGTTCTCCTTTTACTCCGATTATCGAAGACGACGGCAATTTCTTGTCATGCTTGGTATAGTTGTTGTAGATATAATCAAACATCTGAGTTTCTGTCATGGAATCAAGGGTCTCTAATATTGGAGGTAGCAAAAACATAGGTAGTGAAAGTATATAAGATACAATAAACTCATCAAGATTCAATCATGCAATTTAACAACTACTCACGGGCTCGCTCCAATTTGTCTTCATACTTCTGGTGATTATGATTGCAAAATTGGGCTTCAAATAAACGAGGGTGAGCATTGACTTGTACCACATTTTCTTCCGTAGATTCTCTAATACTAATGAAATCATTGTTCTCTGGATAGTTAATATCTGCGGGGATAACTAAATTCTCCCTCTCAACCACGAGACTAACAGCAAAGCTGACAATCATGCCAGTAAAGCCATTAGCATATTTTTCTGTATGAAGTTCGAAGAGTTCTGTGCCCACGTGATCGTCGGGCCTTAACGGGAACGCCATCTTCTTAATCATAGTTTCAAAATCCTCTAAAACATTACTTGGAATCCCTCTGATGACAGTAACATACCCCCGTCCGGCATGTTTCGAGTGTGTGTCATGGAGACGACCACCAATCCCTTTTGTGCCTAAATTAGACCCTCCCTTAGATATACCAATAATTACCACAAATGATCCATCACTATTTGGGAGCACAATCAAATAAAAACCTGACCCGTCACCATAATTGTACGTAGGGTTATACATACTCCTAACTACACGTATTGCTTTTTCACCTTTTGGAACAGTTAATGGTTCACTATCTTGATCATTTATAAACTTCCATCTGTTCCTATCCTTTGTATATAATTCTTCAATTAGGTGCATTGAATTTGTGGGTGGAGGAGGATCTAAGATCAACTGTCGATCTTTAATGTATTTACGGCCTGCGGGGGTTAGCTTGTCTTTTCGTGTATCATGTGAGAAATTTTCATTCTCTAACTGATCTGATAACTGATCTGATAATTGAGCAAGGACGGCGTCATTTAATGCACTGTCTTGTGTTGTTGTTGCCTTATTCTTATCAGGTGAGATGGCAGTTGAAAAGAAATTGATAAGTTTTGCTCGATCATCATCTCCAAATGAATGATATGCTTCCAATAAACGCCGCGTTCTTTCTGCGGGTGTATTAGCAGCAGCAACAGCAGTAGGAGTGGATATATTCGAAGCTGTAGGCATAATTTTGTTTTTATATGAAACCGATATGGTGTATTGTTATCCACGAATATATACACACAACTAACATCCACTAGACAACATATAACATATACCACACTAATGCGATATATTTAACTATTGATCCATGACGTAGGCACTTAAAATAACAACATTAAATCTTAAATCATTACCTTCAAGGCCTATCGGCAGCAGTTTTCACAGAATTTTGCAAAATTTATAAAAAAATTGACTGTCATGACATGACTATATGATAATTGCTTCATGACTAGAGACCCGATAGATAATATCGGCTACAGA
>Ga0214478_100526_pt1 | contig 22218 bp, 20 predicted proteins | sample M1_20Mar14CPVII9_2_FD_178001 | JGI IMG/M metagenome (GOLD analysis project Ga0214478, IMG submission 178001) | Marine eukaryotic communities from Monterey Bay, California, United States - M1_20Mar14CPVII9sort6BwellD7 | ecosystem: Environmental > Aquatic > Marine > Unclassified | place: USA...
ATCGTCAAGACAGAGCTGGCAGTTCTTCATTTCAAGTTATTGAGCCTAATGAAGAAGTGCGTCTCGAGCTCACTGCTACATTGAAATGTCTTGTTCGAGGAATAGTTACCACTAATGCCGAACAAAGCCTTGATGCTTACTATCCCGACATTATCTTCTCATTATACTCTTGTTTACAAGATCCATTTCCTGATGTAAAGATTGAGGCATCTTCATTACTAGTTCAACTACTTCGTATCCCGCGTTTTGAACAGATATCCAAGTACTTTGCTACGGGCCTGGCACGATCTGCGCTACCAAACTGTAGACATAGAAATACAAATGTGATTGTAGGTGCTATTGATCTCTTTGAGACTAGTGTTTGTGTCCCTGATAAAGCAAAGAGAAAGGGTGCCGGAACTACAGCCTTGTCTGATCTTGTTGGATTTCGTGAAGAGAATGTGAGTAGATGACATTGACCATATCTTGTGTTCATACTCACAACATAACCAACTCTTACCATTCATCATTCGTCCTAGATCCTTCCAATTGCTGCATTCTACAATTCTCAGTGTAGTGTTTCTGTCAACGCTTTGGCTGAACTTGCCTCGCATAAGAATCATCGTGTTCGTCTCCGTTGTTGTAAGATGTTATCATACTTTTTAGTCTACCTCCCAGATAGATATGATCATCAACAACGTCTATTGCCATATGTCTTGTCCTTCATTAATGATGATATGCAACAAGTTCAAGATGAAGCGTTGCAGTGTCTTGAAAAGTGTGGATTGCAATACGAGCAAGAACACCAAGATGATGTGATTGAAAGACGTCAATTTGGTGTAGATGGAGAGTATGATACAATTGATTACAACCACAATCATTTACCAAAGCCCTTTACTCGTAGACCAAGTCTCGGAGCACGATTGTTCGTTCGTGCCAATAGCAGTCGTTTCTTCCTTGCAATGTTAGATGAGTTGCATAACTGGAGAGATGAAACACGAAAACGATCTGCTGAGCTGTTGCTAATCTTGACGGTCTATTGTGAAGAGCATTCGGTGAAAGATTTCCAACATACTCTCACCTCAATATCAAAGGCTGTTGACATTGAAAAGTCATCCCAGAGTGCAAACGATCATTGGAAGATACTCGAGAAGATTCAGCAAGTATTGTGTCTCATCGGAAAGTACATTGACCCAGCAGTCTACCTTCCATTGATATGTCCGAGAATTTGTAGTAGTGATAACGATATGCTATTGGCAGAAACGAGTGGCAACTCGTCTGAAGAAGATGGTTCACATCATCACTACTCTGAAAGTACTCGCTTGAGCCATACCATCATTCTATCATCACTCATTGAGGGTACACCGCCACAAAGAATAATGCCGCACTGGATAACTCTCGTGACGCTCCTCACTGATATTGCTTGTGGTAGTAGTGGAACACAAACAAGTCGCGAGTCCTTGACTGCTCTGCAGGCACTGCTTGCCAAGTCGAGCAAGGAGTTGGTGGATGAAGACAACGATGGTGATGATGATGCCAAACAGCTGTTCATATCTTACTTTGTCGACGAGGGACAGATGACAAAACTGGAATCAGTCCTTTCCACAACTATTCAAACCCTAAATAATACCGGTGACGATAGTGTTAAGATGGTAGCTGAAGAGTGTGTCCGTTCGTTGAAATGTTTGTTAGCAGTTGTTGCTACCCAAAAGAAACAACATCCCACAAGATAGCTCAAAAATGTTTAATGTCCAGCAAGAATAAAGCAGTGTAGCTCATACCCCCCCAATATAACCCAAAAATATACTTGTAGATCTCCCAAAATTGTGTGTAACTACCACCATACCTCTATAACTCATCCTATAGTTCATCCCCTGTACTCGTCTTTCCTCCACCAAAGACTAGCTTTCTAATACCCTTGAATACCTTACCAAAGTGTATACCACCAATTGACAATCCATCTTTTAAGAATTCAATACCCCAGCGTTCGAGAGTACCAATATTCTCGAATTGCTTTGCATATTCAGTTGTGGTTGGATGACCGAGGTAGAATTTATCCTGTTTGGATAGTGGCTGTTTGTGTGGGAGGTGCAGAAGATGAAGGAAGGTATACGAGGGTGAGAGAAGATGGACTAACATACAAATACCCAGCAAGCACATCTCACAATCCCCTCGACTACACATCCTTTAAACACGCCCTGTCATAAACTCACCATGTAATATGTACACATACTTTGCTTAGCACTGCATGTTGAGATGATAATAAAACTGCCACTAACATTGTTCACTTTTGCATATGCCTTGAACTTGGGGACAATCTGATATAGTTTGGGGACAGTGGGGAATTGATGAGCAGAACAAGAACGTGACCACACTATATACTATAAACAACACCCCAAACAAACAACAAACAAACAACTCACCTTGTATGATTGCAGTATAGCCGACATCGCCCCGGCAGTGAATGGATGTGTCATAACAGCTGCATTAACCTTTGGCAAATTACCAATTTCATAAAGTACATCTTTTGAATGCAAAGACGTTTCCGACTTTTTCTTCTTATCATCATCCGCAAGGATCTTTGAATTAACATTTAACAATTGCTTCTTCATCTCCTTACCACTACTACCCAACACTTTACTAGATAACAACACACCACTAACAAATCGTGTCTGACCTCCCGGTACCAATGATGCATCATCTAAATATATCGAATATAACAAATCAGCAGTATCTGTTACTACCTTACCTTCCGTATCCTCGGCAATTATTAAATTCGATTGTGTACCATCTTCGACAATGTTTAAATCAGATGATATTGTACGTATTGTACCTGTGGATGCTGCATAATCTTTATTCATTAATTTGTATACAAATTCACCACCACTTCCATTGCTGGGGAAGGTATCAACTGTAATTGACATTGATGATAATAATCCAGCCGATAATGCAGAATGTAATGTCGTGATTGTCATAATAACGCATATTACCAAGAATTGTTTCTGACGTTGGGGTGAATCACGTGGTTCGTTCATTGTCATCTCATGATAGTTCAACATTGTGGTTTGTGTGATGTGTGTGTATTGTGCTGAATTGATAAGATTGTGGCTATTCTCTAGAGAGATACGGGTTGTTTTATACTTTTCAGATTCTGTTTGTGTACAAAGACAAAGGAGACAAGGGTTAGTAAGAGATAGTAGATCCCCATATTGTACTAAATCCTATAAATGTTTTCCAATCTAGATAATAGACATGCCTACAGCCTACACTACTAAGCAAAAACTCTCCAGTATACCGTAGAAATGGTATATTATCATATTATATCGTTTTCTTCGTGAATATAATAGACACTCTTTAACATCCACTAGGTACCCACTCCTACCCATCATCATCAACTCCATCAATAGAAAAATTTGCCATCAAATCAGAACTACGATACCAATAAAAAACTTGATGAATCCCTCGCCACACACCCCGAATAATTGGCAGAATATCTTACCTGTGGTCAATCAAACAATAGTAGGATAGGTAGGAAAGTGAATTGTCGACGGTCAAATAGTCAGCTCACACTCAGGCAGATCATTACTTCAAAACTCCTAACTCCGGCTGGCATAACTCTCATAAAAGGATACCGCCCGAGCACTGAGACGGATATCTTTTTTTGCTCTTCTAAATTCTCATAAAACGGCTTGTAAGAGATATCGATATGTTGACGATATAAGCTTCATTAGTTCTCTAATACATACACCGGCCTACTAACTCAGCTCTCCATTCATCGATTAGGGATATCTTAGGTGTATCGTTTTTCCATTGCAATTGAGGGCTCAAAAGAAACATATCACAACATACATGCACCGAGCCATCAAAAAACGATAATTATTAATTAGATACAAAGATGAGGTTTCTACAACAACTGCTACTGCTACTAAATGGCATCAATATATCATATACATTCACGCCATCATATCCCAAATCTTCTAAAATATCAGCACCACATCGTCAATTGCAATATGTCCGACATGAAGATGAAATTGAATGGATTGATACTAATTTCCATCAGCCCCCACCACCACCTCAACAACAACGGGAAAGTCCGTGTTTGTATATGTTTTATCATATGAAATTCAAGTGTTCAATATAAAGTCTCGATGGTTTAATATCACTTCATTTGACCTTAGTATGTTTTTATTTGATTGCCGTTGCAAATCTCAATGTACTAAAAGTTACTGTCATCTCTCTTTCTCCTTTAAAACCCGTGAAACGCCTATCTTCCAGCAATTGCAACCGCGTCAAACACAAGATTATGAAGATATGGTCAATGCAAGATTTTCACGTCATGACCGTCGAGCACGATTAAGAACATCTATTACATATGGTGAGTGGGAGATACGTCGGAGGTTAGAAGAAGAAGAGCAACAACGAGAGCGTGAGCATGAAATTTTGATGGCTGACCAAGAGGATGTTGCTGAGGAATTGATATATCATGAACAACAACAACAGCAGTTGGACCATCATGAATATCAACAATTGGAAAATATACAACCATTACAACAACAAAGTTATAATCACCAACATTCAACAAATACAGATTATCCGGGATCCTCCTCAATCTCAAAACATCCAATACCATTCCCAGATGCAGAATATATACCAAGTACAATATTATATAATAATGTGAAATGCTTAATACCATGTAATGATTATATGGCACGTGAGATCATGTCGTCTACAGGTAGTAATCATAAACATGGGGGTGAGGAACAATCATTGCAATATGTAACAATAAATAATGTAGATTATCTAATCCATACACTTGATGAGGTTATTATACCACAAGATAACGATCTTCACGATCATGATCAGCAAGGTAATCACGGACGTGCATACTGGTTACAAAGTAAGTTACACAATGCAATATATGGACAAGTACGATATGGCACCATGTTAACTAAGTTAGATAGTCCAATCCAAGTTATGGTAACTTCTCCATCTTCTCCTTCATATCATCAACACCACGAGGAAGAAGAAGAAGAGTATTGGATAACAATCAACTATAAAACATCATCAAATCAACCAGTGGCTATTAAAGAAATGAATTGGGAACATATTAAAAGTCAGCGAGATGTATTGGCTGAGGATCCTATTAAGGAGGTTAGTGCGTTGCAATACTTGGAACGTTGGTGGAGGAATCATAGTCAAACTGAGAAGAACAATAGTAGAATGAGGGATGGAAATGGTAGAGTTGAGGGTGGTAGAAGGAGGTTACTCCATGAACAACAACAACAATCACCTCCGTCATCGACAACACTACACAATATTGAAATAGAAAGTGAAGTATCACATATTTGCATGCCATTAGACTTATTATCAGATGATGTTAATTTGTATAGTATTACACCATACTGTACCGGTGGACGATTATTAGATCAAATTGAGAATAAAAGTAGATTTTCGGAACCGGAGGCTAGGTATTGGATGAGACAGATCTTGACTGTGAGTTTTTGTTTGTGCATGTGTATGTTGTGACTAACTGATACCTCATTTCATCCACACACATCTATTCAGGGATTGACATGCCTAAAACGAGCAGGAGTTGCCCACCGAGACATGTCACCTGAAAACCTCATGGTACATGATGGCAATGTCTACATTATAGATTTGGGAATGTGTTTACGAATCCCTTCGTTACATGATGATAATGATAATGGTCATGATATAGTCAATTCTAGTAGTTATCATCCAGACGAACGGGCATTGATTGCACCTCAGACGCCCTGCGGAAAATGGTATTATCTGTCACCGGAGGTATGTCTGAGTGAGGAACCGTTCGATGGACCAGCGGTGGATCTTTGGGCGGCTGGTGTTATTCTCTTTATTATGCTCACGGGGATACCGGTAAGAGTAGTAGTATCTATTTGTTCACCAACCAAGCTCGAACATACATACTTGTTCTAATCAACTACCTATCACAAACCTTTTCTCATTTCAGCCATGGGAGGAACCAAAGATGTCAGATGAGAACTTTAAACTAATGTCCACGGGACATTTGGTACAAATATTAACAGATAGACGTGTCGGATTATCGATAGATGCAATGGACTTACTCCAGCGTATGTTTTGGTTAAACCCAGCTGATAGATTGAGTTTGGAACAAGTCTGTGAACATCCGTGGTTGACTCATAATGAGTACAATATGGAAAGCAGAGGTGATGCTTCTAATGATATTGATTAAAGGTTAAGATGTTAGTTGCTTCAATCAGCTTGGTACTTTGTGAGTAAATAAGGTACTAAAGTAAGATGTTTCTAGATTATGTAGGCTTGGCTACACGCTCATGTTTTTGCTAAGAGACGATAGCATTAATCCTACATTATCCATTCCAAAGATATATTATCCTTCCTTCCTTTTAGCTCATCTTTCAAACTACCTTCTTCATCTACATCGAGATCACGATTAACTACTAAACGATAGACTAATCCAGGAACAGATGTTGTCTTGTCCCATCGTAACAAGAATTTGTTTGTATCAGATGCCAAAGCCGAAGCAATTTCCGGTGGAATGTCCACACCAGCTAGTAGAATGTATAATGTAAATTTCTCTCCCCAATATGTACCATTCACGGCCTCATGATGAGAGAAGGCGTCACTGTCAAGTGTATCACTTGGTAATGAAGCAACAGTTCGTGTACTATACATATCAACAACCATAACATCAGCAAAGAGTATATCCAATTCTTGTCTTGTATGATAAGATGGTAGTCTCATACATAACTTTATACCAATGGCATTATTATTTTCATGAAAGTTTGGATTAACAAATGAATAATAACTACGAGGGTTTGGAAAAAGTCCTCTACCATTATCAACTATCAAATCTAATGATGATGATGGAACTAATCGTTTTTGAGGTGCTACATTGATAACTGCACGTTGGAGGAATGGTTGTATCCGATTGGTGAATGCTTGTTGCTGCTCTACTGATGCAATTGGAAGAAGACGACGCTGATGATGTTGTTGTGCATTGTTAGTATCGATCAAACTGATGGTGGGTAAACTCCATTCTTCTTTATTGATTTGTGATACCCATTTACATCGTAAGTTTGATGATTTATAATATCTAGCAACTAATATGATTGGTCCAGTCCATGTCTTTGTTGCAGTTTCGCAAGACAATGGTGTTATCTGATCATACTCATCATTAATCAATAGAGGATTACCGTGCACATCATATGCGGCAACACTACAGAATAATATACCATTCTCTTTACCAGGATGATAGATGGATACTGTTGCTGTGACATTGACATCGATTGCATGGGTATAGTATTCACAACTTGGAGTTGGTAATGCAACATTGCCATATGTTTTATCATTGTTAATACCAATTTCAGTGGGCGATAGATGTGTAGCAAGCAGCCATGCATATGGTTGAGATGATAGTATGTAAGATAGACCTGTGATACCTCCTCCGGAATATATTGCTTTTAGAATACCATGAAGTTGAGATAGATATGTTGTTGTTGACATCATCCTTGTCGTTATTGATGTATTCTTTGTCATTGTGTTAGATTATGTTTTTTTTATGTTTTTTTTTGCTCGGTATATTTTTATGGAAGGATATATACCCTGTCAGCATTGCAAATAGGCCTATACCCATCTTGGAATCTGAAAAGTATATCGATCCCTTCAATAGTAGTGGTGTCTCTATTGTCTTGGGCCTAAATCTTCCCATCGGTTCCTTGGTCACACATCAACTATGTTAGATGTCGCCACTTCTTGTTTGTGCTCAATTGCTATACGTATTGAGTATCGTCATGTCGAACAACGACGACGTCAAACGGTCATAATAGCACATTAAGCTACACGGCTCGTTACTTTATATGCTGTCCTTGACGGCTACTGTTGATAAGATCAGTACGCATATCGATAGTTTCGTTTTTGGTGTGTGTTGCTATCTTTAGTTTTCATGTTATGCGAAAATGGAAAACTGTTTTTGGGAGAAATCTTCTATACTTCACAGGGCCGTAACCATCCGAACATTCAATAGGATAAGTCTCTATAACACTAATTATCACATCATAATAAGTAGGATAGAAGGGCGGCTAGCTACAGGGATAGCACCTTGATGATGCATCGGGGCCCCGATGACAAACTTCCAGTGCTCGGATCCTAGATAGGCTTATTTATCCATCGGCAGCTTGACAAAGAGGAACTGGCTACGATAGATGAGCGGCAAAGAAGAGTGAGTAGTCAATATATATAGAACACATTCTTATTGAATATGCACCAGTAGTAGTTTCATGACATTGTAAGTATGAGTGGAGATATCAACTTACAAAACAACAGAGATATTTTTTAGCAATTTTTGAGGATGTTTATGTTGGTGGTATAGTCATGAAATGGTGATGATGGCATATGGTATACTCTTACCACTCTCTGTAGGATATGATTTTATTATTTAATATATGATGTCGGCGGGGAAGCTCTTATCTCGTTGATAAGGGGCTTGATCATGTTATGTCATGTGATGATGTGTTTTTGCATTTTTTTATGCATCAAAGTATATGTTAATATGCGATGATACATTACCTATGTCATTCATATGTCTCATCAATCAGCTAATGATTTATTTCATTCACTCAATGTACTTCCACCTACTACTTACGAGTCCAGAGACAAAGCTTTAGATCGGTCTTAGTATCACAAAAGTATGTCAACATGAGAGGTGGCATCAGCCCTCCTCCTAAACGACTATCTCTACGCTCCATAAGAACGTTTGTAGTATTGCTACTCTTTGTTTCTATATCACTTCTAAAGAATAATAATAACGCGGAATTGTCACAAAGTCATGCAACCGCCTCCACAAGCAACTCAACATCAACAAGTGAATCAAACAACTCAAACCATAACATTCCCAAGCATATCAAACTCTGTGGTCATACAATCAACAATCTACCATACATACAACCTACATCAAGGTATGGAATGACAAATTGGAATAGAACATTAAACAATGCAATAGTATTAGATCATCGTATCGAGCATATACACGGTCGAACTGGGAATCAAATACGTGCATTCTTCCATGCTTTTGATTATGCACGTGATCATGACAATGTTGCATTGGTTATACATAGTACTGGCTATCCGATGGATTCGACATTGTCCAAATTATACTTAGGTTTAGACGTTAGTTCCACAAAAGCTAATCAAAAGGAATTAGAGGATAGATTGGGTATATTATTCTACAACAATATCGATCCTCAATATCAACCAAGTTTATACAGTCTAAGTACACGATGGGCTCGAGATTATGTAAGTCCATACAACAATAAAGACTATACACAATATGATATGATACAACATCGTCATTATATTATACAACAATTATATTACATTACTAGTCGAGTAATGATAGATAGTCCAAAAAGTGATGGAGTTGTTGAAATGTGTAAATCATATCATGCCTTCTTTGGTAAAGGCGGCGATGATGATGATGATGCTTCTAAAGAGGAGGGGCAACGAATTGCATACCTCAAAAGTATCGGCATTACGAAACCAATAACAACCAAATATACAATTATACACAGTAGGTCATTCGAGGGTAAACAATTCTTAGAAGAATCACATCGTCATTATGGAGTTGACCCTACAGCATCAGTTGATTATCCACCTAATTTGATATCATCAATCTTAACACCATTACATATGATGAATAATACTATATTAATGATAACTGATGGACAGAATAATCAAGTTATTGATCGATTGAAGAATGATCCAATAATTGGGAAGAACTTTGTAGTAGTGCCGAATGATATATCAACAATGAGTGGTGATATCATGTTGGGTATACTAAGTACTGTATTTATCGGAAATCCCTCGTCATCATTCTCACAATATATTACACAAGTTCGGTATGCTTTGGGAATTGATCAGTCATATTTGTATGTGAGACGACGACAGGGAGGAGGCGGTGGTGACGATGATAAAGAAGAAGAAGTGAATTATGAATCATTTTGTGAAGACGAAAGTTGTTTCTACTATTTACATGACTTGGAGGCACAGACGCATCAGCCTTCAGCTCCAAAGACCATATAAATCAGTCTAAACCTAAAATTGTCCTTTGAGTCAGGAGATAGAACTCTTCTACATACCTTTTAAAGATACCTACGACATTTCTCATGTCACTCACTATCTCCCTTTGAATTTTTGCTTCTATGTTATTTGTTGGCACTTGAATGAACTTGGCCCACTGGCCATGGCCAGATGTTTTGTGTGTGATCGATACAGATGATACTAGAATTGTATTTTTTGCTATTAGTAAAGGTAAGGCCAAAGTAAGGGATTATTAATATTGTTGTTTATGTTGGTAGTTTATTGATATGTTATTGCAATCGCAATGGTGGTGGCTGCGATGGCGTGTAAAAGTAAAAAAAATCATTTGCCACCATATCTACCTCTCATCTACTACTGCCACTGATGTCGTCGAGAGTACATGGATAGATATATGTGATAGTCTATGTTAGTGGTGTATGGGATTGGACATGGGATCGATATTGTTGGCGCCGCCTTCGATTCTGTTGTCTTTTTGTGAACACAGATTATATATACTCATACAGCTCTCATCTCAACACGCATCTATCTTATGTCTTTGTCTTTATCTACTATTATAAACAGAGCGCACGTAATTCATAAGTCATAATATACCTTTCGGATTATATTGTGAAGGCCGAAGATATATAAAGGTAAGTTGGCAGTTCATTTGGATTTAAATAGAGTGTGGGAGGGTATCGTACGGTGTTGATATTTGATGGTGATGGTTATTTTATTTTTTGTGAGTTGTTAGAGATTACTTTATTAAGCATCTCGTACGGCCTCCTCGGAGCTCTCCGCGGCATGTTCACCGCCACCTCACTACGGGGAAGTACACCAAGATTAAATAAATAGATACACTACATTCTATCCATATTATGCATGCGGGGGGTGAGAAGCAATAGAGCTCCCGCATTACAGAATTTCTCCGAGATTAACCATCTGCCACAATGGATTGTAACCACCCCACTATACTACACCACAACATACCACACTATGACTATACGTCTGTATCAATTAAATATGAGAATGGCTAGTTTGGATTATTGGTTATCGTCACCTCCACTACCTCCACCTATGATAAAATATCAAACAAGCCCTCTCCAGATTAATACCCAGATACGGATAATATCTATATATGAGAAGTAATGGGGTCTTTAGTACGTATTGGACTTGTGGTGGTCAGTGATATAACAGATACTGATACACTCTTACTTTCCTCCCCATCTACCCGACGGGAGGGTACTTTTGATAAACATTAGCTCAAGTGCTGATGAGTGGGAGGTGGCTCTGTAAAGGCGGGGCAAATTTAGTCAGGTCGTTTGGAGATGACCAAGTAGTTAATTTTATGGGGTGAGTATCTATTTGTTTGTCTTCATCCATATAACATGTTGTGTTTTGTGCACATCTTATGTTCTAAATTTCATACTCATCAACTTTGATGTTAATGTTTCTCGTTCTCACTCTTATATCAGACCGTGGCAAACATTTACGCCGAATACGTCCTGCCCGAAGAGATCAAAGCGATACATCAATACCCAAGAGGACAAACTGATGGGTGGCCTTCCCATCTCGGGCTCTGAGAGTTGATTCTGACAAGGCACAATTCAACGAAGGTGGTATCTTTTCGATGAACACGGACTACCAAGCATAGCCCTTCTATGCCATATTCGCCGTCTATCTGCATGGACTATTGACTGTTGTCAAAGTTGGCGGGTATCTTGGATGCTAGTCGAGTCGAGTAATGAAACACGGAGAAGCTTTTGTATCATGCCGGAGGGGATACTTCTTAATGTGGGGCATGGCATTAAACTTGGAATCTAGCCTGTGTGCACCACCACTTACAACCCCCAGGTCTCATCTAGATCTGCTACGGGCTGGTGCCAAATACCCTCAAGATGATTAACGTGAAGGATTTATGGTTGTTAGGTTGGCTTAGTCTGATGTTGGCAAAGAGTAGTCCCTCCTCGAGGTTCCATCTAAGTCACAAGCTGAGGAGAAGTCCTTTCAGTTTCTTTCCATGCTCACCGAGAGAGATCAGCTTCCCACTGCCTTTTACACTCGTAGTACTTTGGAAGCCCAAGTGAGGAGTGCCTTGCCTTCCTATCTTCTCAAGTGTCTCAAGTGTTGCCTGAAGAGGTTGATTTTCGTCTATCTTCATGACAGAGGAGTGCAACTTTCGGTTCCCTCGAGTTGGGGGGCAGGCTCGGACATATATCCTTGGTGCTAGATTAAGTGAAGGGTACTATCTCCACCGAGTAGAAGGTTTTCTTCGTGATACATGAGCAACTAGCCCCAGTCTTCACCTCACCAAACGAAGGCAAGGACATAAGACGGCAGCAGCCGCGAGAGTGTATGAGGCGAGTCCTCCAGGCACGGATGGCAATGTACGGCATCTAATTCTACTCTGCCTGAGATTCGTGCATCAGCTCAAGTTTGGGAATAGACACGTGCTCGTTTGATATAAGTGAGTTCGTTTTGTTCTTACTACATGTGCACATCTTGTGTCATCTTTTGAAAAAGTATACTCATACATCTTTCATGACTCGTAACAATCAGGCAACATTCTCAGAGTCTCGACTTGGTCTAAGCTCTTCCACAATTGATCAGACAAGGTTAACAGTTGTAGTGATGATTGGAAGATCACTAAAGTGGCTTCGTCCATTCTCTCCCTCCTCATGCCTCCTTATGTTGCCCCCAAGTCCCAAGACAAGCTTTTCAACACCCCCAAGACAACTTTAGGCATCTATGTTTTGGACTTTGGATTGATATTTTCTGTTATTGATTGGGTCTAGGCTGTGTTGATGTGTACCATGTGTGTTTTCTAGACTTGAGCTGTTCCTTTGCTTCTACTACGGGTTGTAATTACATTCCTTTCTCACCATCTTTTGCCCTTCCTTTCATCTCTTACAACAGCTCAGGTAGTTAATAACAACTCCCAAGGTACGTACTCTCTTTGTTCGTTCGGGTTTCATACATCTTGTATCTTTGTTCTTTGTGAACACATTACTAAACCTCAATCCAACTCTCCCTTCATCTCCCAAACAAAAACAGAGATACAATCATCGCATATCATGAGCACTGAGTATGATGAAGAGGATCCGTCTTTTTCGTTCTCTCCTCCTCCTGCACCACCTGATCCAAAACAAGAGAAGAAGAGAAACAGATTAACCAAGATGTTGTCTCGCCATCTCATGCGTGATGATATCGATGAAGACAAATTGACAAGTCAGTATTACATTGATCAAATTGATGAAGAGGAGTTTCAGAAATTTGCAAAAAAGGCCTTTGCTACTTACGACGAGAACAGGGATGGTGTGTTGGATGAGATGGAGATGAACAGACTCCTAAGAGATGCCTATACCATGGGCGGTAAGAACTTGGCCCTGAAACAAGCAAATGCCAAGCAAGCCGAGAAGACAAAACAGTGGAAGCGGACATCCGTCGGTGCCATCGTAATATCGGTGTTTATCGTTGCAGCCATGATTGTTCAGTTTTTCTTCTTTAATCAGTCAAATGTCAGAGATGGTTCGGAAACACGAGAAGAGGTCAAGAGGACCAAGGTCTTGGAAGTCGGTCCTTCAGATGAGGTTGGTTATGGTCATTTACAAGATGTTTCTGGAATTGATCTCAGCGTCCACTCACACGGAGACAAGTTTACTGCCAAAAGCATCGTTGACCCAATTACTGGTGATGTCATAGAATGTATGGAAACAGGAGATGTGGCAGTGATGACAGCTAGTGTCGAGAATGGAGCTTCTATTCGTCTCAACTACCAAGATCCTGATACCGGATTAATGAGTGACTCCTTCACCGTGTCAGATGGAGATTTTCATGACAAGTATGACCACCTTGCCTTCCATGATGGTAAAGTGAAGATCTTGTTCAATTCGAACAGGTGCAACGTCTTATCATCCAAGTCTCCTCCTTCTCTTCCTCCAAAAGAAGTCGTAGAAGACCCTGCTCAAGACGAAGAATCATCAAACGAGGAAGTTGATACCAAGGAAGTCGAGAAGAAGGATGTTGATTACAAGTTGGATGTTGAGCCTGCTCTTCAAGATGCTCTTGACAAAGCCCAAGAAGACAAAAAGAACGTATCTACTACTCGTTCCAAGGGTCTATTTGGCAGGTTTCTTCGTAATCGTTTCACAGGTGTACCTCCTCAAGATGGTGGAGCTGGTGTCGCATCTCCTCAGTCAGAAGACCCCAAGGCTGTTACTGTCGAAGATCCTCCCATGGCCAATCCTTCTGCTCGTGTTCGAGTTATAGACAAGTCGAAGGGGTATCATCATCATCGTCAAAGTATTCGTGCTGGTATCACGGGCATGACTGATATTGGACTGCATCGTGAGATATACATGGCACATCGTGCCTCCATTCAATCAACTGGCCGTCGTATGCAGACTGAGGGTAATGATTACGTCGAAACTTGTTCAGGAGATAGTTGTCAGGTGAGACGAGATATTCTTGTTGTTGTGCTTGGCATGATTCGTAGTTCTATCTAACATTGTGAACTTTATGTTGCTAATCAAATCACAGAGTCCTACAACAATCACAACATCAAGTCCAAGCTCAAGCCCAACTACATTCTGTACAATCACTGAAGGATACTCGGATGGTTCCGCCGGCAATTTGACTCTTGATGCGAGTGGTAATTTGTCACTCAATGGCAACACAAATGATCCACGATTCTTTAATTCTACAACTTTGGGTACAGCTCGTGATGTTACGACCACTTTTGAAGATATTGATACGTTCTTCATCGCTGCCAACCAAACTGTGAATGTCCTTGGTACATTCATTGTTTATGCCAAGCGTACTCAAATTGATGGAGAATTAAACGGTATTGGTGGTGGTTATGCTGGTGCTGTTGCAAGATCGACAACTAGTGGAACATTTGGTAATTCAGGAGAGAGTCCGCTTGATACAAATGGTCATGGAAAGGGAGGAATAGGTGGTTCTGGTGGTTCGGCTGGAGGTGGTGGTGGCTCACATGGTAAGTTACTGTTCTTGTACGCCTTCTGTTAACGCGCTAAACTTATCACTCACTTGTTATTGAATCGTCTCCTTGGCATGTAGCTGGTGAAGGTGGAAGCGGAGGCGAAGAAAGTTATTACTCATATAAACCATTCTGTTCAGATTTGACTACATGTCCTAGATATAGCTCCTTCTCAGAGTATAGAGGATGTTGCAATGAAGGAGGAAAGCCAGGTGATGTTTATGATGATACCCTACCTCTAACACTACGTCCTGGTAGTGGTGGAGGTGGTGGAGCTGGAAATGGAGGAAGTATAAATGGTGGGGCTGGAGGTGCTGGAGGAGCGGCCATTATCTTTTACTCAGAAGATATTGTACTTAATGGTAATATCTATGCCAATGGAAGTGATGGAGGGAGAGGTCCTGATAGTGGAAACGCGTAAGTATTGAATTTGTTATGGTTTAATTGCTTTCCAATGTGAACTTTTCCCACTTACATTGACTTGTCTTGTCTAGTGTATTGAGTGGTGGAGGAGGAGGCTCGGGAGGAGCTGTAAGTTTTTCGGCATGTACACTTACTGCTGGACCAAGTGCCAAGATTGAAGCCAAGGGTGGCGAAGGAGGTCAAGCAAGGAATGCTGGTAAGAGACTGTTATGTTATGAGTTTGTTTAGTCATGCTTAATCTCTAATTCTAATCCAATCTTGTAAACAAATGACACTCCTTGCTCTCTACTTACACACAGGATATGGCGGCGGTGGCGGTGGCGGAGGAGTCTACCAACATGAGGCAATTACTGTCAATTATGATGACAGTATGACCATCAATGTTGATGAAGGGGCTCGTGGTGAAGGAGATACGTATGATGACCATGCTGGATTTGTAGGAAGTGATGGCAAAGTCTTTCTCGTGAGTAGACACTCTCATTCTTCTTCTCATACTTGATTGATGTTTGTATGTCTCTCAATTATCATCTCATTGACACTTGCACCATTCTCCTACTTCTCCTTGTCACTGCTACTCAGCTTCCATCTAATCTGGAACTAGAAGACAGCTGCGGTCATCCATCCTACTTGGATACTTCGACTCCTCTTGACAAGAATTCACGTTGTGCTTCTGGCCTTTGCCGCACTTCAGACAACAAGTGTGGATGTGATGATGATACTGGATGTGGCTCAAATGAAGTTTGTTATTCTGAGCACTGTGTTTTGGCGCCTTCGACATCTCCAACTAAAGAGGTAATATAATTTGTTTTATGTCACTGTTCAAATACTCTAACTCACATATTTCTTTTCTCATCTTTGTCTTTATTCGTCTCATAGCCGTCATCTAGTCCTAGCAAAGCACCTTCTCTAAACCCGACCACAGGCCCCACACTATCTCCGAGCAAGGTAAGTACATTTCTCTTTGTTTACATTGTGCTAAGCTTGCTAACATTGTGGATTTTACTGCTTATCAAATCGCCAGATTCCCACAACAAGTCCAACCTCAAGTCCAACCCGAAGCCCCACATTATCACCAAGCACGGTAAGAATAGAATAATTAATGTCTTGTTTTGTACCAATCTACATCTCATCAATCTGTTTTGACTACATTACAGAGTCCAACCTCAAGTCCAACATCAAGTCCTACATTATCACCAAGCAAGGTAAGAAAAGAACAAATGTCTTCTGCATTTCTTTTGTTTAGTACCGATAATATATCTCATATGTATTGTGTGAAAACGTCTCACTCTTATATCCATGTTATAGGTACCAACAACAAGCCCCACAAAGGTAAGATCCATTCCTTTTTACTACTGTGCTTACAGAATCTTCTCATTCTCATTCTTTGCTCATTTTGTATTCTAATTCCTCTCCTTATTGTTTGCTATATTAGGTACCAACGACCAGCCCCAGCTCAAATCCGACTACAAGTCCAACGCCTGCTTCACTTTACAATGACGATTGTGTTGTAGATGAACGATGTTCGTCTGGCTTTTGCCGTACTAGAGACAACAAGTGTGGATGTACCACCGATAATCACTGTTCATCAAACGAAGTATGTCACAGTGATAACAAGTGCTATAGCTCTGGCTTGATTTACGATCAAGATTGTTCAGTAGAGGATGGGAGTGTACTGAATGATCGTTGTGATACTGGTTTGTGCCGCAGTTCAGACAACAAGTGTGGATGTACTGACAATAGTCACTGCTTGTACTTGATGCAAGTATGTTACTTGGGCAATAACAAGTGCTACACGTCTGGTTTGTCAATCGGACAGAGTTGTACAGCAGACAATGGAGATAATGTTGATGCCCTTTGTACTTCTGGCTTTTGCCGCAGCACGTGTGTTGAGTGCCTCGACAGTAGTCATTGTCCTTCAGACAAAGTATGCAAGACATCAACGAAAGAGTGCGTCACTCAGCAGTATAGGTTATCTTTTAATTGTGATTTTTACGGGTATAGTGGCGAGGAAACTACTTCACAAGTGTCGCTTAATGTGAAAAGAGATGGTTGGACTGTTGTTGATGGTTGGATACCTAATATGGATAAGACTTCTAATAACTGCCCAGACCACACATTTGAACTTGCAGGAGAAGAACCGGATGAGTATGAAATCAAAAATCACGGAAGTGATGAACTTGGTGTAGACTATATTACACTTGAGGATGCTACTAATGGTGGTGAAATTAGACGTTGGGTTCCTAATGGTGACAATGAAGGTTGGTGTTTGTCAAATGATGCCCAAGCTTCTTGTTTTATTTCAATTGTTGGTGCTCGGTGGCCCCGTCAAGGCATCAGATTGCACAATGATGGATCGGTAGATCTAATCAAGTTTAGTGGTGGGAAGTCATGCAATGCAAATCAAGTATGTTCTTCTAGTAATTGCGCTTCTGGTGGAGGGAGTTGCAAATGGCCAAAACTATGTTGCTCACCAGTGAGTTCTTTGTCCTGTTTTATCATCCATTCTTAAACATTTCTTGGCTAACCTTCTTCTGGTTCTGCTGCATGGCTATCCATCTTCTCACAGGGGCGATAAGGAGGGTAAGGAGAATAAGACATGATAACAAGGAGAAGGAAGAAGGAAGGATGAGAGGTTGTAAAAGGAGGAGAACGATATCATTTGTAACAGAGAATTAATTTGTCAATAATTGTAACAGAGAATTGTTTTGTAAAGGTAGCACAGCTTAATAAAAGCTGAATGCCGATCGAGAAGTGAAGGATTGTATTGTGGAGGAGAACGCCGAGCATCAGAATACTGCAAATTGTAACTTAATCTACCACCATGTCTTAAACCAATGTACTATACTATTTGGTGGCTGTAACTGTATAGAAATTGTAGTAGAACATACCAAAGATTAGAATGAAAAGTAAACCTTAGATAAAAGAAACTGTTGTAAATGTTTTTGAATGATGGAAAGTCCCAATACATGGCATTTGAAATAGCTATAAAAATTTAACTCTTCTAACTTCTCCAGCCTTTTGTGTGTATAACATTAATAGTAGATATTTTCAACTTTTAATAACAATCTAATTCTTTTCCCAATTGAAAGAAGAAGAGTTGCCGCCGTCATATAGCATCGATCACTTTACATGATCCACCTTACTACTACGACCATTCAATCTCTTCATAACCAATTTATTCTGATCACTTATTCGCATCGATTCACGATATGCCATTTCATTAACATGTCCAGCTATAGGTTCATAACATCCCGTTTCCAAGTTACGTACAAATCGTTCATCTAAATCAGGAAACCAACGATAGAATTTACGTTTTGTAGAGTCAATCTTGATACTACTACACTCATCTACATTATTGTTGTTTTTGGCTTTGGTTGTTTTTGTTGTACGATTACGTAAACATTTAAGACTGCCGTATACACGCATTAAACGACACATTTCATCGAATGATATTGATGTATGACGTCGTGTATCTCTTGGTTTCATGTTGTTCTCCCTAGACTTCTTCTTTGGTGGCGTCTTCTTCTTTAGCGTGGTGTTATTATTATTATTGGAAGAAGAAGAAGATTGAGGTTTCGAAGCTACTGAAATATCATTCGCCTCCTTGTCGCTACCAATATTATCATATACCGACTTTGGAGAAGATATCATCGTAGCAGGCTTTGGAGAAGAAGAAGATCTTATAGTCAATGACGATTGCAAGCCCAATGCAGTTGGGCTCTGTAGATTTTTGTGTTGTTGTTGCAATTGCAAGTAGAGCTCTTTTTGACGTTGTTCATATTGTTGTTGCCACTTCATCGTTGTTGTAGTAAGTCCGATCTCTTGTAATGTTGACCGCTGCTTGGTTATGGGAGGATAAGCCGTGTAGTAGGAGTAATGCCGCGCCGCCGTTAAAGATTAAATATGAGGCGTCACGTCATTGGTTGATTTTTCATTATGTCGCGATGGCGGCGGTATCCTATAGCGGTATCGTCCTTTTCATCGCAGGTCGGCTGTGATAGGCAATGCCCTCATATGGCTGGCCGACAGCAGTACGATAGTTCTATATGTAGCTATGGGGCCCAGATGTAGATAGGATTGTAGTGGATATCAACATGTGGGATAAGTATGTTCTATTTACCACGGTATCCTTACATTGGTATTGTCTTGTGATTGATATTGGGGTTGCACCGTCGGGTTGCTGTATGGGAATGCTCTGGGGAGGAATAGCTCTGTGATGACGGCTGGCTCGAAGGGTTTGGTGTGGACGTTTGGCTAGTTGTTTATGATGACGGCTGGCTGATTGAGTATGACGGCTTACTGTGGGGAGATGATATTCTTGAAATTAACTAGGCTGAAGATGAAAATGATAACGACAAGAGATCAAAAGAGTGAGCAGTGATGTGTTTTCAGATGCCATCTACTGAGTATATTATTCAATAAGGTTATGGCATAGTAAATTATATATACAATAACTCATACCCTATTCATTTTTTTTAAAGCAAAAACAGTTCTAAACTACAAATAGTCTTCCCCAAATTACCCCAAACTATCCCAATTTAAACTCACTTAATGAGTAGGAGTACCCACCACCCATTCATATTACATTTACGAAATGATATCAAACAAGTATCCAGCTGAATCACCACGGACTAGTGATTCATCCTCCTTAAAGATCTCTTCACAACATTCCTCAATTGACTTGTCGATCATTTCATCAATCGATGATGTTGGTGACGACCTATTGTCAGAACTTGACGAGGACCAAGAAGAAGAGTCTCCTCTTTCCTCAATCATAGATAGTGGAAGTAACATCTCTTGTTCTTGTTGGACGTCATCTTCAACACCATAGAAGGTACGTTCGACATCATCGAATATACCATGCTCGGCAATGAAGGAACGATCTGGCATTGGTTCTTCACCAAATGCAGCAGTTGATGTTGAATGAGGAGCAACATTTGAGTGAATCAATGGTGATACCTTGCTATTGTTCTTCTTGCTTGGACTTGGTGGTGGCATGGGAACATAACCAAAGTTCATTGACGATGACAAGTATTCATCATCATAATTAACAGCAGCTTGAGTATTAGACATAGCGGCGGTGCCGTTGTATAGAGGTAGCGATGATGATGATGACATGATACCAGAGGGAATAATCATATTATTATTCATCATATGGGGTGTAACAACTGGTGAGATACGATGACTCGAGGTGTCAGAGATTGTACTTGTTGATGGGGTGATAATCTTGGGGGCCTTGAATGCTGAACTAGTAGTAGTAGTGGTTGTACTACCAACACCAACAACACCAGTATTCCGTTCCTTACGACACTTGGCACGTTTCTTACTCAAGACTTGTCCATCCTTCTTCCTCATATCTAATCGATATTGTATCTCGGCCTCATGTCCAATATTTGGTTCATACCGACCAGTGGTTGGATTACGTGTGAATCGACTTTCAAGGTTGGGAAACCAACGATAGAATTTACGTTTTGTTGATTCAATTTTAGCTGTGGATTGTCCATTGTTATTGTTGTTGGATGATGAGGTTGAGGCTTTGCGTTTACGTAAACATTTCGTTGAACCATATGTGGACATTAAACGACACATTTCATTAAAACTTATTGAACCACGATCTTTGTTGTTATTTGATGCAGTGCGTTGGGATAAGGCATTCGTGTGTTTGATGGACGATTTCTTGTGGTGAACAGACCTTGCCTTGTTGGTCGATTGTCTTGTTGAGATCTTGTTTGTTGTAGTTGAGGCCTTCATGGTTTTGTATTTTTAAGGAAATTGTGGATTTGATGTTTTGACGGTGGATTGATAATATTATGTTGTGAATGAGCTTAAGGGTGACGGATAAAGATCACAAGAAGTTAAGGCTGCTGATTAGTTATTGAGAAGGGTATATAAGGAGAGGCGATGTGTTAGAAGGGTGTCACATTGTAGGATCAGCAACAGAGACCACAGATCTGCCCCCCGAGGCTCTTCATCCGGTTCACCCTCTACCGCCGCCGACCCGCGCCCAGACCCTCGCCGCCCATAAGCCCATAAACACAAAAGCATACATAGCTCAGGGGATAATAGGCAACATGTGGGCTGGTCGATTGGAGAATACATCGACCCTTCTCGGGCCGAGCTGTGGTGGGTGTACCGTCAATCGGTGTACCCTAAACTTATCTCACTGCCTTGCGCCCGCGGCACAGTGGCAGTGTGGGGGGTTGCCGTCATCGTCAGCAGGGCTGCACGGGTGTCAACCACCGCTACATATCCCACGGCAGCATACCATCCCCCGTGTCGTCAACCACCCCCCAACACAATAATACATACAAGGTATACCCCAACATCAAGTCACCTCATCACAACAACCCTCAGCCTACCGGCAACCGACCGGCCGCTGCGGATATATTGCAACAATAACAACATGTGGCTCACCTTAATAAATATTATGCGAAGAGTAATCAGTTGTTTGTCCCGTCGGTCATGGATAAGGAGAGGTTGATCGAGGTTTGGATTGATTGCAATGCTATGTAAAATGATGACATAAAGAGTTTTGCGATATAAAGAGTTCATTTAGCAAAGACTCCCTAAGTATGGACATTAAAGGTATCATTTGAGCTCATAATCTTACGTTTTGCATATTTGGTACCATAGTTCGTATTCAAATGGATTTGAGTTTGAGTACGGAAGCTTGGTATCTTTTATTCACAAACCGAACAAGCAGCAATTTTGCAGGAGTGTTAGTT
>Ga0214478_100527_pt1 | contig 22204 bp, 23 predicted proteins | sample M1_20Mar14CPVII9_2_FD_178001 | JGI IMG/M metagenome (GOLD analysis project Ga0214478, IMG submission 178001) | Marine eukaryotic communities from Monterey Bay, California, United States - M1_20Mar14CPVII9sort6BwellD7 | ecosystem: Environmental > Aquatic > Marine > Unclassified | place: USA...
TTGTAGGATAACGACCTCCACATGGGATGGTGACAGGAAAGTATCCATTCACAGGATTAGGAAAGGGTCCATATCCTCCTTTGGGGCGACAGAAAGTTCCAGCCCATTCACAGTTTGGATCATTATTGCATCCTGTAGAGTCAAACGGGAAGGTAGAATACCTCTCACATCCGCCAGTCACAGGATTAGGACTATATCCTCCTTTGGGGCGACAGAAAGTTCCAGCCCATTCACAATTTGGATCATTAATGCATCCTGTAGAGTCAAACGGGAAGGTAGAATACCTCTCACATCCAATCACCGAGATCTGGCTAGACCCTTCTCGAGGCTGACAACGATTCTCCTCATCAATCCATTCACAATAATCTGAATAAGCATTGCATCCTGTAGAGTCTGTATTACCCTTACATGTCGGTGGCGGGTAATATGCAGGCAAAGGAGGGACGACAGCGACAGGCACATCTTCTCCTCCCTTTGTGGTTAGAGAAATATATATGTGTTATAGGTTAGTACAATTTTCAGCATATATCTTTGTGCACATCTTGTGCACACTTATGTGTGTACTTACATCTTCTGGTGGCTCGATCTTTAGATTTAGATCATCGGGGATATTATATAGAGGACAGCGGAAAGTTGTGCGGGTATGGTAGAAATATGAAGTAGAAGATTGTTTAGATTAGATAGCAATAGAAATATAAAATTATGGTGCACATCTTATGTCTTATGTCATCCATCACTCTCATATTCATATGTACTTACATCTACAGGAGTATCAGTATCATCTGACGATTCAGTTTCCTTGGAGGTCTTGGAATGACGAGAACGACGAGTCGTCTTATCTGCATGATCTGATGCACCAACAACAGCCGACATCGAAATCGAGTTCGCCGTTGTTGTACCATCATCGTCGCCGTAGATGTGATTACCGATGTTATTCCCGATTCCTGTCATGTTGATAGTAGAAGTTGATATGAGTTGATATTAGATATGATTAGATGCCGACACCGACACATGAGATATTGAATGGTTGTGCATATCTTTATGTCTCCATAATCGGCATCACCCCACGATGATTAATGATTGAGAATGACACACATGAACAATACCATACTCACCGATGCCGACGCCAAGGAAGATTGCAAAGGTAGCAAATAATAGGAGGTAGAACTTGATGTTAGAACAAGTATTTGGCTGTTTGCCTTGTGGATTGGTAGATGGTGCACCCCAATCACTCTCGATATCATCATCGGTGGTGTCGGGTAGTTGATCGATGGAGTCTTCGTCGCCCTTGCTGTTCTCCACCGCTCCAAAGAGGCGGCCGAAGAACGTAGGCGGTGCCTCTACTTCTACACCTTCGTTATTATTACTCTCATCCATCTCTTCTCTTGTAGCTGTTGCTGAAATTATGGCGTATTGTTGTTGCTGCTGCTGATATGAGAGGCGAGGCTAGCCATTAGCCATCCTTTGGTATCCTTTGATTTGAATTCAAAAAAGCCGTTATTTTTGCTTTGGACGAAAGCCAAGACCATCTTATCTTTTAGATCCTTTCTCGTACGATATAGTGACCCTATCTGGGGGTGACATGAGAAGAGAGTTAGTAGTTGTGTAGTGAGGTACATATGGTCTTACTTTGTAAAAGAACAAGCAGGGAAAGAGACAGAAAGAGACTTTGCTACATACGGGGAAGATACCTCAGATTTAGTTGGTATGTATAAGAATAAGAGAAGAGGCCATGTACTATATAGTTTGTTTGCATACATAGCAAACGAAAATTAACTTATATAGCTTCTACGGCAGTTGACTTTACATACACATAGCGACTTGCATACACCGTTTCAATTTCAATAGTTGCCGACGACACAATCCCCCTCATCATCCTCTCTCCCACCCATGCCCTTCATTCTACCCAATGCCAATCACCTCAGTAGTCCCCAGGTGGCCTTGGATAAGAATACTTTACAGTATAGGCTGACTCAGCATGCTGCTGTGCTTGTGCTGGGTTGTATACATACTCATAGTACGGCACTCCAGTCTCTGATTGATTCCTCTCATCCGTAGGATACATTGCATATTGACCGGAATCTGTTTCAAGTAGCAGATCAATAAAAGAGAAGAGGTGAGACTTCAACTCAAAGGATGTCAAAAGGGATACTATTTCACATGATATACACCACTCACCAAATCTCGAATACGAATCCTCTCGAGTGCTTGGAGTAGTATCCTGACGTTGCTGATCATCATGCCCAGTCTGATGGTCGACTGATACCGACTTCTTCAAGGACTTTTGCAGCTTCTGATCATTCTTCCAAGCCTCCATCTTGGCCTTGTAGATCTTACGTTCCACCTCCTCTCGCTCTAAGAAAGGTCGCTTCTCTACAACACTTGCATTCCTCCACACCTCACCCAATAGACGTGATATGTCAGCATTAGACATGTCTGGATTCTCCTTCTGTAAAGGACGACGCCTCTGTTGTGCAAACATGAGGAAAGCAGACATATTACGCTTCGGAGCCTTTATGTGGAAGAAGATATGATACGGTGATGTAAACTGGTTAGCAAAGTAGGTATTGAATCGTCATAGGAAGACATAATGCACAGAACAGTACCATACCAATGGATTCTTCTTTGCCCGAACCTTCTTTACTAGTGGTCCCTTGTTTGCAAGGCATAACGCCTCCTTCTCCTTGGCAAAGCGAGTCTTCTCGTTCTTGGCCATACTTTCCCAATACGCCTTCTCTTGCTTCGAGATACTCTTCCATTCAGATGCTACTGCCTCAACAAATCCACTCTTCTAGTTTAAGAATGAAGGAGACGGTTAGAATCATCTATGCCACAAAAGAGTAACTCAAGTATCACACAAGCGAAACACTCACCTTGCTACCCTGAGCAATCTTATTACCCTTGGCCTCTGAGAAGCACATGAAGGCACTCTTGGGAGGTAATGGAACATGTACATCCGTGGAAATGGTAGTGGATGCCGTAGACTCGGAGGAGCCACCTCCGATATTTCCAAGGGGTGGTGCTTCACTAAAGTACGGACTTTTTTGATAGATTGTCTGCGCCTCAACTTTTAAGGATGCTGCTGAAGAAGGTGGTTGTGCAGTTGCTGCTTCAGCTGGAACTGGTGGTAAAGGAGGAGGACTTGGACTAAAGTATGGACTCTTGACAGTATTATTGTTATCGTTGTTTGTGGGTGGGACTTGGTGGTGGTTGTGTGGCATACCACCGCTTCCTCCGCCGCCATAATAGTAATGATGATTACCATAGTGACCATGAGGATTACCGTATGATGGTATACCGTCTGTGGTTGTTTGAGTAGTGCCATTGTAATATGGATAAGCACCGCCATAAGGATGATATGAACCGTGATGATACGAGCTTGGTGGATGATGATGAGGCGGAGGAGGGTAGAAGTTGTTATGATTGGCCGACGGTGGCGGGTAATTGTATTGAAGTTGTCTTGGCCTTGGAGATTCTTCTTCTTCATTGTTATCAGTATTATTATCGTGAGACATGATTGTAGGTTGTGTATTGCAATAAATAAGGGGAGATCGTCGGGAGATGAGTTAATGATTGATCTATACATATACAGAGTGGGATAACGGCCATGTGAGTACTAGCCAATAACAATCAATACAACAACAAGCAACTCAATTAAGCATATCAATTGAATTGCTACTCACCTTCAATTCAGTTTTATGAAAGGAAAGCATGTATGCTGTAGTTGTTAGAGACCACCACGCCAAAAAGCTGTTGACTTCGAAAAAAAAACTTGCATGATTCACCGAGGAATCATGTCTTGGACTATCAAAATGGGCATGATTGACCTTCAATCTCAAGATATGCATGTGCATTACTCCTCCTAGTATGTAGAGGGACCTACCCATCCCCATGTGTAACATATCGACACTAAACGCAAGATTTGTATGCAATGGACCATGGTGTTGTATTTTTGATTTCATCTTTATTCTACTACCGCCGCAACAAACGGAGACTCACTAACTACCAATACTACCAACATCTTCTTCTTCTTCAATTTCCACCACCAGCCGTAGACGAAGCAGTGGTCTGACCACTTGATACCACATTCTCAACTATGGTATTGAAGCTACCGCACTCTCGGCACTGCACTCCCAAGAAATGCCAGTTACAATTCTCACTCTTCTTCTCACAATCATTACACATTATATTCACCACCCGTTTCAAATCATCTGGCATGGGTTGCATTTCAATATCACGTGCACGTGCCGTCCATGCTGCACTCATGGATTCTTGGGATACGACTGTCTTTTTGCAGATTGGACATCTGTTTATAATATCATTATATGAAAAAGATTGGATAAGATATAAGTGACTGAAGTAGAAGGAGGCAGGAGGACCCATATAACATATATATCCAAGCAATACTACTTACCGATAATCAAAACCAGCAAGGTTACGAAAACAATGTGCATGAATGGCATGTCCACAGGGCAAATCTTGAGGACTTTGACGTGACGAGAACATATCCTCTCGACAAACTGGACAGTTGTTCCTATACTTGTCTTTCATACTGTACATAAAATAAAGTGACAAAGTATGATAAGTTATAAGTATGAAATTGTGTATTATAAAAGCAAAGAAAGAGTAATACTTCCGTGATCAACACCCCAAATATACTTACCAATTATGTGTCTCAAATGTAGACACTGCAATACACATACTGCATTCTGAACAGTGTTTAAAGTTCTCCTCTCCACCCACACGACAAAATCCTAGTATAAACATACGTATTAAATTGGGATAAAGGGTTTATATGATGAGTTTATATCCAAGGCAAGGTACACGTACACATGTAAAAACCAACCCAATATGTAACAACAATGTAACAAATAATAATACTTACCACACTCCTCACAATGAAATGGTCGTTTACCCAACGCCATCCATATATTACACTTTGGACAATGATATTCAGCAAATTTTATACCACAATTGATACATTTATTCGTTCTTAATAAATGGTGCGTTTTATATAAGTGGTGGCGAGAGATTTTAGCAAAACGTCTAATTCAGGGTGAACAAAACATCAAACAACAACCCCAAGAAAACACACACAACAACAAATACACTCACTTGCTATCCTGCAAAACATTACACTCCTTACAAACAATTTCTTTAATACCAAACCTGTCCATTGGTCCACACTCCTGCCCATCACCAATACCAATACCACCAGGCGGTAAAGGGGAAGAGATTGCGCCGCCACTGCCGCCATGTAGATTCATAACATCATCATGACATATTCGACAACCAAAGATACGTTGACAACATGGTGATATTATGTTACATTTGCGTTCGTAGTGTATACAGGGTGTTACTCCTGTATTACTCTGTTGTTCTTGATTGGTAGTATTTCCTGCTGCTGTTGTTGATGTTGAGTTGACATCCCCGCCTGATGCCGCAGCAGAACTGCCAAGCAATGAGGTACCCAAATTACGTAAAGAGGCAGTAACAGCTGTATTACGACATATCCCACCCCTTAACAATTCCTCTCTTCCCATACCAATACCATCTCTTCCTACCTTTCCACCGCCATTTTGCTTTTTGGAAGAAGAACCATCCATCAAATTTTGTATACGAAAACGACGTTCTAAATCAGTTAATGTAGTGTCTTTCATTATTGATTGTATTGCTCGTCGTTTTTGGGAGGCTTCATCTTCTTTTTTCTTTCTCTTTTCTTCTTCCTCTGTAGCAGTGTTATTGTTGTTGTTGGGAGAAGGAGGTTGTTCATTGTTTGAGTTGTTAGTTGTTGTTGCAATAGTATTGTCATTTGAGCTAGAGTTGTTAGCGACCGCTGCTGCTGTAGTGCTGCCTCTGTTATCTTCTACGGCATTGTCAGTGGCCATGTTATCTCCTTCTTGACTGCTCATCATATAATAATATAGGCAATATCTGCTGCTATCTCCTCTACTATCTCACTTCTCACTTCTTACTCTTCTATTCTCTCATCACTCTCATTCCATACTTATGATCGGTTGTGGGTATAAAAAGGATATTTAGCGATCAAACGTCTTCACCAGCTTGCAATTTGCATCTTACTATTTTGCGCTTGCTTATGTAGGTATTGCAATTCTATATCTGGAGGGTTCGTATAATACTCTTATTATACTGTTATTTAGTTCAAGTAACGCCTTATTCGAATTGGTGGCTCATTAATATTGGTTCACATCTTGTGTCAAATCTAAGCAAGTATAATATTATCTACTCATTTTTCTCAAGAATTTAACATTGAACAATAATAGAATGGCGGCCTTTACTATCAGTCTTCTCTCCTACTTGACAATAGTGGTATTCCTTTCAATTATTGATGGAGGATATATAGTGAAAGCATTCTCTCCATCAGCAAGCCGTTTATCGAGTTGCAATAGTAAATCACTAAACAAAAGAAATGCATATCATAATGTGTTCTCATCATCAATACAACAACTCAATGCACTCCCAAACGATGATGAAGACTTCCCAGAAGACTACTATGAAGACGACGGCGAAGAAGAAGATGAAGATGACGAAGATGGGTTAGATTCACTAATTGGTAAAAAGTTAGGTATAAACATAGGAGCACAACTTCCAACCCTATCACAAGAAGAAATTGATGATATACGAGTTGCAGCACAGGCAACACTCGATAAGGCAATCGATGGACGCTTAGCCGACATTGAAGAATTACGATCTGAACTACAATCGGAATTATCAGCATCACGCAGTCGAATGGAAAAGGCAGCAGAACTAAATGTCGCATATGAGAAACAAAATTTAATGGAACGTATAGATCAATTATCAAATGATTTTTTAAATAAGGATAAAGATTTTCGTGAGAGTACTAAAAGGATTGCTACTGCTGATAAGTTAGCTGGGAGTTTGGGTAAGGGTGTTGATTGGGGTAGTTGGGGTAATTTGGGTGATGGCGAGGTAACTGTTACTGCTAGTAGTAGTGGAAGTGAGAGTCCGAGTAAATTGTTGGGTAGTGTTGATGCTGCCAGGAGAAGAGCAGTAGCTGCCGCTGGTACAGATTTGGATGAAGATGAGTCAGTGGCTTCTTCTTCATTGGTTGATGTTGAAAATCGTGTATTGGTTGTTGTGGATGATAAGAAGGTGAGTACATATTGTGTGCATATCATATGCTCAAACTCGTAAGTGAAACACATCTCATATCCAAACTATATCTATCCATCTCATACAGGACAAGTCATCTGGTCCAATGCTAGACAAGCTATCATCTCTTTTAAATGATGCATTTGATTCCAACATTATCATTGATACATATTCACCCTATGCCAACATACCCATTGGTGCTAATAATGCACAAACTGCAATTATCTTTGCATCATCAATCAATGACAGGTCATCACTTGAAAGTTTATTAGGACGGATATTAAAACGTACAGCACCCGTAGCTGGTGGTAAGGCCGGTATGCCACCAAGTCATGTAGTATTGATTAGTTCATTGGGTACTGAACGGACGAATAAGATGCCATATTCAATGTCAAATTTGTTTGGTGGTAAGTTGGATAAGATTCGTGAAATTGAACAGGGTTTGGTATCTATATCTCGTAGTCGGACAGTGGGGAAACAGACACCATTGGATTATACCATTGTCAAGTTTGGTGATATAATACAGCAGAATGATAATAAGAATAGTGATGATGAGATTGATATTCAACCAGGAGATGTACTTGATGGAGAGATTAGTTCGAATGCCGCGGCCAATGTTTTAATACAAGCCATGGCTTATCAACCCTATGCTAGAAATTCGACATTATGCACTACTGGAAGTCTACCAGAAGATGATTCATCGGTCACCATTGATGATGTTACATGGAATGATAAGTTTCTATGTCTATCAGGACCAGAACTATTACGAATCGATGCAGGACGGGGTGCCGAAGATACCGATGAGGGTATATTAGATAGCAAGTATGAACAATTACGACAATATGTAAAGCAATGGTCATCTACGTACGAGGGTGATCGGAAAGGAACGGGACTGACCACACCAGTCATAGTACGTAAATCAAGGAAGCCACCGTCAGAATTGGACGGTGTTATTGCTCGTGTCGGAGTGCGTATCCTCTTCCAAACTACAAATACTGGAGATCGATACAAGTCTGCCTCAGAAGAGAAGTTGGATGAGAAGGAACGCAATAGTGACCCTGGAGGGGGCAGTGTAAAGTCATCATCATCAAAGCCTATAATGACCAAGGCACAAAAGGAGGGCGGTGTGGAAGTATTAGTAGAAAAGACTACCGATGGGAATATACGTGTTAGAGCACGACGATGTAATGTGGATAACAAAACAATAGTAAAGGAAATGAGTGAGGAGGTAATTGTCAAGTCATTAAAGAAGGCAGTGGAAGCATGGGTCAAAGCTAGGGATACGACAGGATTCTAACAATATATTGTAATATTGACTTAAGTTAGTAGGGACATACCATCTCTTGGTAATCATGATCCCCATCAGGACGATCAACTGCAAAAGGCATAGCACTCTTGAAACGATGGTTCATAGGAAAACGAGCAACTGCGGCTTGAACCACGGTGTGAGAAATGGTACAGCACGAAGGGATGCAGTTCAAGTGTAATTGCGAGCAACATTTTGTGGTATCCTTCTTCTAGTCAACAAATGGCAGTGTTTATCTCCTTGTGTTCACTGTTTGCTTAATCTAATTTAGATGAGGATGATATTCAAGTTTACTATTCTACTTTTACTATGATGAAGCAGCAAAGTTGCAAGCTCCACATTTAGATCAAAAATTCTATGTCGTTTTATCGCTAAAGAGGTATCTTTTAATACCCAGACTTGAAGTAGAATCCAGGATACTACGTTGGGGGTATTAGTTAATTCAAAAAAATACTTATAGGTATATGCTTGCTTGTGGGTAAGTTTACTAGGTGTCTTTCTATTTATAAATTAGGTTTTGGGTATCTTCTACGAAGGGGTAACACTAAAGCTAAAAACATATGCATTCTACAGCAAGCTTTTGCAGAATAAGTTGTCAAATATCACCTCCTATTATCTCTACGACATACTCTCCAATAAAACAATAATATCATGAAGGTCACCGCTCTATTAATCGCAGCCTCCGTGGCATCAACCTCGGCATTCGCCCCACAGGCCGCCCCTCAAAAATCCACACAATTAAATGAATCACTCTTCAAGAAGTTATCCAACATGGATTTGTTTGAGCCTAACAAGACACAGAATGATTATGGTGCCCGTGCTGGTAAGAAGTCCACTGGCGTGGCCAAGCTTAATGATAATTCCTATGTTCCATTTGGTTTGACTAAGGCACAATATGAAAAGATCCGTTCGGATGAAGTTGCCAAGAAGGCTGCTAATTATGATCGTAATGTTAAGAAGGCCTTCAAGTTCCAAGATTATACTGATGTGAGTTTTGTTGTGTGTGTTTTTATTGTCTTTGTTATGTATAACATGGAAGATTCCCGAGAGATGCTGGCATGTTTTTTTATATCGCGTCTTTATGTACGATTTCTAACCATCCCGTGTTGTTGTTCCTCCATAAATAATTTCATTATGTCAAAATTTTCTTATAGTTCTACACAAAGCGTGGTTCCGATGAGAACGGTTCATGGATGAAGTTACCCAACCGCGGTCACGATATGGCAAAGACTAAGTATGATTGGAGTGGTGAGACTGATGCCAACCCTGCATACACTGGACTTTCTAAGGGTATTTTCGGAGGAAAGAAGAAATAAATACTGATACGGGTATCCTTAGGATTATGCATCCGGTCTATTTACTGCCTTTTCTAGGCCTGTATGCAGAAAGTTATGATATCTTGACCTTTTTATTTCGATGATCCATTTTAGGATGGGTTGTCTGGATGTCTTTTTGAGGGTGTGGGACAAATGATCTACTTATAACCCGACCCCTCTGTTATTGTAGGAAAAACTGTAACCTCTAACTTATGAACATTTCAGAAACATCAGGTGTGTATGTACATGTACAGTCTTTTAATATTGTGTTTTCTTCTTTTAATATCTATCACGACAGGCAGGAGTCAGATCAGTGTAGGAATCTCTTGTTATTCGGGAGAAGCGTAAGCTACGGAACTATGCACGGATAGATGTATACATCAGTACAATACTTCATTTCTCCCACCAATTCGGTGTCTCAGCAGTCTCCCGGCGAGAGCCAGTTTCAACGGATGAACTATCTTCTAACAGCGCTTCTGTCAACGATCTGTTTCCAGAAACAACCGATGATCCACCTCCCATAGTAGTATCATCCCGAGTTGATCGGGGGATGAGTGATTCGTTCATATCGTTCTCAACCAAGCGTTTCTGCAATTTGATTAGGACGCAAAATCTACTTGCTTCTAATATACCCAAGACAATCAAAATAACATAAATCAGTGGCTTCAATCGCTTGGTATTCTCGACTACATTATCACCAAGATACATGACCTAAAGCAATGAAGCAAGGGTAGAGATGACAAACACCAGAGAAGTGAGAACAGATGATGATACAAACATATGTAGACTGGAGGCTATACCAAGACACCATAACTTACCTCCTTGTGATCATCTAAATATTCCAAGAAGCCACTAGTGTCAGCTAATAAGGCAACAACAATAGTAAAATATACCAAGGCAACATACGGTCCTATGTATCCAACTAATACTAATCCATTTCTTTTACATCCCTTCCAAAATAATGAAATACAACCCACTAAACTTGTAGTAAAATGAATACTTCCAAACAGAAGACAAAAGATCACAGCTGCCATTGCTACCGATTCTTTATCGAACTGTGTTAATATTAATGATCCATAAATAATTAATATTATCCCTATACATATATCTATTCCAAATAATGATTTGATTGTATATTCTATTAACCTTGAACAACAATTTTGATTTGCAGTGTTGTTATGTACATTCTCGAGTTCTAATTGTTGTGATGTACGTTCTTTGGACCATGCCGTGGAATCTAGGTCACGGTTACTACTTAGTGATGATTCAGGATGTAAGAATCCGGATCCATCGTTATCTATTGGTTGTTTTTCTGATGATGATTGTTTGGATTTGAAGAATGACATAATGTCTTTTTGCAATGCAGATGGTATCCTATAGTTACGTCCCTCTCTCCAAGTTAACGTTGGTGATGTACTTTTGTTTGATGTAGCTTTATTATATATCTAACTTCTGGGGTGCACTTTTAACATTTGTGTATCTTTTCCTCTGTGTAGATCTTCTTTCCAGTCTCAGACAATAAACCAAATTGTTTTACTGCTACTGCTACTACTACTACTACCCCCTCTTACCTTCTTGGGCGTGAGATGTTTATGGACAACTCTTAGTGCTCTTGCTATCGTAGAGGGGGCAATTTTTTGGTGCTGGAGCTCTAGAGAAAAGAAGGAAAAGAAGAGGAAAAAGAGGAAGGAAGGGAAAGAAAAGAAGAGGAGAGGAAAAGGGGAGAAGGAGGGGGAGAGATGGACATGTTTGGAGTATAAATATTTCACTTAATGGTGCTTCCATGACAGGAATGCATCGGGCTCAATCTCAACAAATACGGCCTCGAAGCATATATAAACTCACCAACATTGGTAGAAAGGTATTAGTTAACTGTGCTACTGTTTATATATGGTCGATATTTTGGTTGGAGCTGTGCTCTGAGTGTTAGAGGAAGGATACCAGTAGTGTTGCAAAAGGATGCTGTAAGCAATTACATAGTTATGATGCAGTGTAGTAAAAGTACCGTAATATGATGTTAAATATATCTAATTAAAAATATTATTTACTGCTTTACTTTTGTGTGCTCTCAAACAAGAAGTTAATCTCTCATTATATACTGCATATCATGTGGTGTGAATATAATACCATTCTTCCCTTACGGTGGCGTCAGCCGCTATCTGTATAGTATTGTAACAGATGTAATCTTACCACAGACATTGTCTACTTACTACTTTAATCTGTCCACACATATCTTCAATTGGAATAGGAGGGTGCAGTGTATTAACTTCTAACTCAAAAATAAATTCAAATTATTATTGGGTATGATAACGCCGCTGTGTGACGTAATCCAACAATCATATAATAGACAACAACTCTTCGAATCTTTCAAAAAGTAGTTGGTTGGTTTATTTGGCGTGTAGTTAGCCCCAGTGTGATGGTCATGAATCGTTAAGATATTATGTGTTGCGATAAAGCATCAACATTCTATCTCCTTGGTGTAGTCATTCTTAGTATTGTTCACCGGTGGCAAGGAGGTATATACGGTAAATTTATAACAATATTTTAATAGACGACGATGATGGGAGGATACGATATTGCTTATCTACGCCGTATGGATTGATAGACGATAGCAATAGATTTACTACTTCAAACGATGCACCAACTTCGGAGTAATAGTGTGATAAAACTACTATAGATGGTATATATCGTCGACGCTCACAATATCTGCAATGATCACATTAAAGGGAGGTAGGTATGGCATATCTCTAGTACGAGTAGTTATGTAGTATCGGAGCAAAGAAGAGAGGCCGTCATGATTGATATTGCAATGTGAATTTGGTATTTAGTGAGATCTGGATCCGTACGAGACCCATCGTTAATCGTACTCATCACTTTACTCTATTATATATTCAATCATCGTATATTTGTATTCATATTTGAAGGGCTTCTTGCCCGAGGGGCACGTCTTCGCAAATTGCAAAGACGTTCAAAGGGCACGTCTTCGTAAGCTCCAGCACAAAGACGTCGCCGTAGAGGGGTATTTTTGACAATTCATGTCATTAAGATATTTGTACCGTATTATACTTTTATAGGTATTTTTGTTCACTGAGTACGATACTATAGTGTCAAGCAAATGAGAATCCATATCCTAAGGATGGCTTGCAACTTGCTGCTTTAGTAGAATAGTGTCATCATCATAAACTTGAATATCATCATCCTTCATCTGAATTAGATTTGCAAACAGTAAACACAAGGAGATAAACACTGCCATTTGTCGACACAAGAAGTATACCACAAAATGTTACTCGCAATTCGAACTGCCTCCCTTCGTGCTTTACCATTTCTCACACGAACACCTGTGGTTCAAGCTGCAGTTGCTCGTTTTCCCATGAGCCATCGTTTCAAGAGTGCTACGCCTTTTGCAGTCGACGGTCCTGATGGTGATCATGATTTCCAAGAGATTGTATGTGTCGTCGTTGTCGTGTGTGTGTGTGTGTGTGTCATTGCTTTTAGAATTGGAAGAAGATACACAAGATATGCATATTCTTGCCCATCTCATATTTCCCCTCATCTCCTTTCTTAACTCACTAATGTTTTATCATACTTACATACAGGAGGAGTCTACAGAATGGGCGAGGCGAACTGTAGACGTCGCATCAGCTACGGAGGATACTGCGGCCGTTAATGAAATGCATAATCAAGTATTGGCGAAGACCTTATTTGCAGTCGATGCTCCTGATGGAGAACATGACCTGGAAGACGTGGTAAGTAGATGTGTATATCTTATCATCATATTCACATAAGTTGCTATCCTACAATTGCGGTCCTACTCTAGGAACATATAGTCGAACTTTATTCGTCCACAAGATATTCATGTGCCAAGCACTCATCTACACCCTTCAATACCTTCCTCTTGCATTCAAATCACAGGAAGAGCACATGAAAGGAGTAGAGAGTATTATTGATGAGGCAAGTCTTTTTGAAGATGCAGAAGAGGTGAAGGCCCAACAAGCCATGCGCAACAAGACATTTATTGAATTGAATAAGATTAGTGAACACGATGTTTAAAGTAGACCACAAGTAAGCCAGGGGTTGATAGGAGTAGAAGGAGCAGCTTGTATGCTTGTATTTGCTGTGTAGACTAACACTAATGATGAGAGATGCTATCAAATATTCGCTAGCTTGGCTGCGCTGCTTGCTTGACATTTCTTTTTACTACTACCTCTCATCCTCATACAACCAACCAAGTTCTTTATTTATCAGTCACATGAATTAGTGGTATATTCGAGTAGGCATACTTATCAAAAATCCACCCCCCTAGAATATACTTCTCTCTCTTCTTCCCATCTCCCCTCTTCCCCAATTAATCCCCACTCTATCTATTTATGGATCCTCCCTATAAGTACTACTAGCACTACTACCAATACCAATACTAAATACACCCAACGTGATACTAAACCCTAACAACACTCCCAATCCGGGTGTAAAGCTGGGTTGTATAACATTAACAACAAACTCTTCTAATCCAATAGGTATCTCATAAACACCTGCTTTACTCCCAGCCTCAATAGTAATTAATACACCCGCCAATACAAACAATACAGTACACACTCCCAATCCAAGTTTCAACACACTATCAATACCCTTAATTAATGATGGAGGCAAAACATCTACAAATCCTTTATTCTCAGGCCATGCAGTATCTAAATTACGTAATATAGTCCGTTTCTTCTTTTTATCTTCGGCATCATTTAATGCACGATAATCACCCAAGTCAGCTTGTTGTTCCTCATATGATTTTAAACCAAATTTTTCTTTTAATATAGTTTGAGAACGTTCTTCTGGTGATAAACCTTCTAGATTTAGTTCTTTGGTTTGTTGTGACTGTTGTTGTGTATTGAACGATTGAAGTGGCATACTGGAAGCGGTATCCTCATATGTTGATTGTACTGCATTGTCATTATTATCAGATCGTTTGATAGAAGTAGTACCAAATCCTTCTCCACTGCCTCGTTTCTTCTTCGTCTTCTTTGCCGATAGTATTGTTGTTGTTGAAGAATATCTTTGTTGTGCTGAGGGTATCTTTATCAATGACGGGGATGAAAATGCTTTGCAACATGATATTACCGCTAATAGAAGTATAGATAGACGAAGTATAGATGACATCATTGGTTTATTGTTTGAGTACAGCATGCAATGAAATGTAGCAACAATATTTTGACAATCAATGATTCAGTGAGTGAGCCATTATGGATTCGTCACGTGATTGTTTTATATTCTTGCCTTACAAAGCGTCACGCTGCGTCACGGTCACGGGACGTCAAGCTTCGTTAATGCAAATTAGACATTTCAGATCGTATGTTGTATTTACATATTTTTTCAATGCGTCAACATCATGCTCCTCATTGGAATGGAGCAGAGCGGCCTATATAAAGAGGCAGATAAGTGAAATCAGTGCTGATACAGTCTATCAATATCAGTATATCAGCGCCATCTAGTCTAGAGGGGAGCAATACACAAATATAAGATATGAGCAATCAACCCAAAGTAAATCAGAGAACTCCATCAATATGGATGATACTTGCAATAGTACAATCAATACTCTTTCTCTTTTATATACCAATACTATGCAAAAAGTATTGGTTAGTTTTCTTTGGAAGAGGATTATCAAATGAAGTTGCTGAGGTAAGTTGTTATGTATGCAATAAGATATGTGCACAAGATTTTTATCTAACATCTATATCTCTTCTTCTCCTCTTACCACCGCGATGCATGTCTAGTTCTTACACAATACACTAGTTCCAATAGTTATATACTTTGCATTCAATATAACAATGTTACCAATATATTGGATACAACATCCATTCTTCGAACAGTACAAGATACAACCAGATAAAGCATGGCCATGGCTTGATACCAAGCAACATGTACGGGACAAGTTTAAGAAATTATCATTAAAATCAATCAAATTGACTAGTATAAATCTTTTCATACTTTTACCACTAATGTCTGCAATGAAAATATGGCTTGCTCGTGTTACTGGGTTAGAAAATCCAAATGCTTTCCTGATCGACGAAGAGCATTGGCCGAGCCTAATACGAAATGTTATCAACCTTTCATCAATGGTAGTATTACATGAATTTGGTTTCTATATAACACATAAGATGATGCATACGTATCCATCATTATACAAGTATCATAAAATACATCACGAGTATAAGATGAATACAACTCTAGCTTCCCAACATAACCATCCAATTGATTTCATATTGAGTATCGGAGCTCCTGCAATGCTAGCTGTAACAGCAGTTCAGCCTCATATGATTACATTATTTCAGTTTACGGTATGGACAATGGTAGCCAATTTAGACGATCATGTTGGTTATGCATTCCCATGGTCTCCCGTACGATGGTTTCCATTAGCAGCGGCAACAGACGAACATGAGTTTCATCATAGTATAAACTTGGGATGTTATGCATCGAAGTTATCGATTTTCAACTCCTTGTTTGGTGGATATAAATATTATAACAAGAAAAAGACAAAGTCGTTATGAATATAGATCTCCTAGCGTTGGGGTTTTGTATACGGTATGATACGTTTTGAGGTCGACTATTTATGGTGTATTGTGAGAATAAAGGAGAGAGAATTCAACCTTATAGAAGCACAAGAAGTGGCGAGGTAACACGTTTCTTATCATATGTGTTTCAATTATCAAAGATGGTATGTTCGTAACCAAAATGTGATAACGCCCAAGGGGATACTCCCAAGGCAGGCAACTTTCATCTGGGGGGAATAACGTCTCATGTACTCTTTTCTATCTTGAATTCTAAATTGTGAAAGGATACAGAGTACATAAAGTCTTTCAAGAACACCCACAGTGAAGAGGAGACTCCAATTCAAATAGACCATGATACTCCCAACAAGCGATGGAGATATTGCCAGAGTTGCAAAGGCTATACATAAGTTTGCCTGGATCCAATTCCACTTCTTTGCATGAGCACCACCCATCATTGTTGATATCAATTCCTTTCCAGACGTTGCAGATATGAAGCATATGAATGCATTAGCAATTAGTAATCCTCTCCTAGAAATGACGTGTTGATACTTTGTAGCATCGACAAAGGCAAGTATAGCCGTGGATATCAGAGATATTCCTGCAAATGAAGGATGGATACGATATGCCCATGCCTTCTTCTGTGCTATCTCTGTTCCGGACGATAAGAATCTCAATGTCCGTCTAAATGTATCAAAGAGCCACACTTCACTTGACTTTGCAAAGCTATACACCCACTCAGAAAAGTTCCACATCTTTTCGGGACCAAACGCCATGAAGCCAATACCATAGAAGGGAGTGATTATTAAAATTGGAGCAAGCATGAAACCCGTTAGCACTTTCTTCGGTATCTCTTTATTCGTTATGATATTTCTTTCTTGATATGCACTCTCCTCATCTTCTAGTATGATAGTACTCCTCAGTTGACAAAAAGGATAGTTTCGTCCTCGTTTATGTTGATATGTTAATATTGCTATCCGACGAGAGACTTGGACAAAATCCATCAGCGGACAAGACCAAGGCCAAGATGATCAACGTTGAAGCTAGATTTTTAAACATACTGTATATTGTTTATGTTTTTACAACATTTGTATAATTCCTATCCATCTACCCTGCCTGCTGCCTGCTCTTCACTCTTCTACTATCAAAGAGGGGCAGTGGAGGGACGACACGAAGGCTGACGTCGCTTTTTGGAGGCAAGCAAATGACGACTTCTCAGAAGATCCTTCTCATTATAAAAAATGGAAATGGCCTTGATATTGGAAATGGCCTTGATATTTCTATTACAGAGGTACCGTCTTTACCTTAGAATATGTCCGTACAGTCATATTGGGTCTAATTCGTACGGACATATCCTAAGCGGTCTCGGACTCATGCAGACATATACCTTGGGGCTCAAATTACCACCAAAAATGAAGGGGTGCAGACATAATATGTCAAAAATTTCCGCACGATGCGCACATATATACTAGTTCCCACGTATAAATGCTGCCGTTGGGCAAGACATTCGGTTCTGAGATCGTGCAGACATAATACCTTGGGGTTCAATTTCGTGCAGACAATTCTATACTAGAGGTACGGACATCTCGTACTCTTTGATCAACAGAGATCAAATCCAAAATACTCCATCAAATATCAAAAGCAAGTAAAATTAGCACCAATATCATCTTCTAGAGGCAATACTATGACCAAAATTAAGAATAAGAATGTATACCAACAAACACCGACGCCAAATGAAACACCTACACTCATCGAGGAATCACTAGCTCAGTTTGAATCCATACTCGATGCAATTGATATTAATAAGAAGCATGCATATCTAATTGCAAAAGATAAATGCCCAGACTTATGTAATAATGAATCAAAGCTCGTTTTTCTACGTTGTGAGGTGTTTAATGTTAAGAATGGCGTCGCCCGATTTGTTAAGTATTGGAATATGAGATATGAAGTATTCGGTGAGGAGTTAGCATTCTTACCCATGACCTTGGATGGTGCGATGCAACATGATATCGAGGCAATTCAATTGCAATACTTGCAATTAGCGAAGGATAATACCACCGATCATGACGGGAGGGCGATATTATACTTTGATTTTAATAAAGAAGGTGGATCTGTATCCTCAGAGAGTTTACTCCGTGTAGTATGGTACCAAGTACATCAAGCTTTAACGATTGAATCATGCCAGAAACAAGGTATAGTGTTATACATTCGCTGTATGGATAGTCTATCGGATTGGCGGCCAACATTGTCAAAAGAGATTACAAAAGCGGCAAGAGGTATCCTACCATTAAGGATTGGAGGTGTTCATTGGATTCAACCACCTACCTTCCTTGCTATTATCTTGGCATGTATCAAACCATTTACTTCAAAGAAGCTACGCCATCGATTCTATTCACATTCTGGGGAAACTGTTGATGATGTGTTAGCGAGTTTGGATAAGTTTGGATTAGGAAGGAGAGAAATGTTACCTGTTAGTTATGGTGGACAACTAGAGTTTGTTTAGTGTAAAGCTTTGTAACACATGTATCCTATTATTATGACAACTGCCTAATCAAGCTTACTAAGCTTATCTAGGCTTATTTCACTGGCTTGGCGGCTTGGTACATCTTTAGAACTGTCGCTCTTCTTCATGCGTGCGGCCACGATATGAACGTGCCAACTTCTTCCACCTTTTCTGTGCAGGTAGAGGTTGACGTATCTCTACCTCAATGGCAGTTCCAAACATCTTATCAAGGATGGGGAGAAGTTCACTGTAGTTTCCCCTTCGAAGAAGATGATGATCATTATGATTTTGGGTATCATAGAGAATGAGTGGCTTTGTATATCCAAACGACCAATCAAAAGCAATTTTAACATCTCTTCCACAGTGGTTCATCGAAAAGATGAAGAAGGCAGATAATACCTGATAGATGATCACTGCAATAACATGAACCTTCGGGACGATGAATGTTGGCAGGTATGCCAAAAAGGCAGCATTCAAAGTCTCAAAGAAGTCAATGTAGTAACCGTCGTAATCGTCATGAGCATGAATAATTGCATGATGTGCTGCATGGAACTGTTTACACATGGAGAGAGACAGAGAGACAGATAATATGCACAAAAGAGATTGAGTACATATGATATGTAATATAGAAGAGTAATGATGCACACCTACTTGTAGGCTCTCAAGAACGTATCTCTCTCTAGAACTCACCCGTTTGTAGAGTAGCTTTGAATGAAAGAATCGATGACTCCAGTAACCAAAGAATTCTCGAAGAAAGAAACACCCAATGAAGGTCTTGATGATAGTTGCAGGAGTAGCATCTACTAATGACCAAAGTATGTTGTTATTGTTGGCTGCTATATGCAACCAAACTCCTGTGGCAGTGCCTGACGTCACTATTGTCTGTGTGACAACAAATATATAATCATCGGGCTTATCCAGTTGTCTATTACTATAACTATTGATACTTCTTTTTCTTCTTTTAAGGAATCTCGTCAGGGGCACCATTGCAAGCGGTATCGAAGTTGACAAGATTAGTCCAATTATCAGTGAAGTCGCTATCGACTGACCAAGTAATACACGCAGCACTTCCATTGTTGAAGACATTTATTATCATTATATTGATGTTATGGCTCTAACTATCAATTGTAATACTCCCTGTCTTCTTGCCGCGTACTCCCAATACATCTCACGTCTCAAGAAGTTAGACGCCTAAATTTATACCCCTTTGCAAAAATATACAGTAGAAACAGCTGGAAATACAAACAGTATCTCTTTGCTATACACCCCCTTTTATAGATTTAAACTCCTGGGGTATGTAAATTCTATCCGTACCAAAATCAACGAACACAAATGAACAAATTCATTGGATTGGGTTCGCTAGATAGTCTCTACTAGTGGAGGAACTGAAACGTTGTCCAGCGGCCTAAGCATATCAACTAAATAGGTATACGGTGACGGTAGTGGTATACTATAACAAGAAGAGAGTGAGATAAGCATAATGATCACACCATCGGCAATCTTTGACAAGCACTGCTCTCCGACAAGTGATGGAAAGTTGCTATGTGATATTGATATCACAAAAGTAGGTCGAGAACTTGCATTTGATATTGATGAAGCTTTGGCAGCCATCGGAGAAGGAGGACAAGATGTCGATGAAGATGCTACTAACACTAACACTATTAACCAAGACATTGATATCCCCATCAGTTCACCCTCATTTAATAATAGCGTCGATATGGATGAGACTGAGACGATTACAGCAACGATGACAACAACAGACTTTGACTCTTCCTCTAATGTTTCATCTCCAGAAGTATTTCCACTACTTCTTGGTAGCGTACTCATTATTGCAACAGTTGTATTCACTTTCATTACTTTAGCTACGGTATATCAAAGAAGACGCAAATCTCATCATAACAACAATGGACAACCACATACAGTTTATGGGGATAAGAATTGTTCTACAGTATTGCCCGATTCGAATTCATGGGTAGAAGAATCGGACAGTGACGAGGAAGATTGGCCCTCTTCTTCTGAACAAAAGGTACTAATGTCATGGAATAAGTTAAGTTGTTCATACCCTACAAAGAATGGAGATGAAAACGTTACTTTAAAAGATGTTACTGGGCATATCAAATATAAGGAGTTGGTAGCTATTATGGGAGGTAGTGGGTGAGTTGTTGTTTTGTGTTTATGATGTTTATCTTTAGCGCACATAATATGTCTCATATTCATATCTAATTCATACTATTGCTATAAAAGTGGAGGGAAATCAACTCTCATGGATATACTTTCAGGACGAAAGTCTCTTGGCAATCTTGGGGGTGAACTATCAGTTCTTGGGCAGACTATGCCACCTACATCCAATGCTCTTAGAGATATTGCCGCGTATGTGCCACAACATGAACAGTTCTTCCCCAACCAGACACCAGAAGAAGCTGTTGAATTCGTAGCAAACCTAAAGCTTGGAGAAGACACTAGAGAGGGAGTAAGAAAACAACGCATCAGTCAGATATTAGATCTCGTCGGTATACCTTTAAGAGCTCGAAATCGTGCCATTGGAGGTACCCTGGAAAGTCCGCGTTTGTATTGTTTTGTTGTATGAACTCGTGTGTTGAGTATGAATTCTCGTTGATTTGAATACTTCATTGAAACTTAGTCTGCTTTCATTTGATTGCCTTTTCAAACCACGTTTGCTAACCGAAGTTACTATCTCCTCTCTTTACCTTCATAAACTGTGAAACGCGCATCTTCTAGGCTGGTGGTGTGGTGTTACGGGGACTATCGGTATGCTGAGAACTATGTTTTAGATACTATGTTTGTCTCTTTCCATGCTCTACCATACTCATTCTCATATTCTCTTTGAATCACTGCTACAATAACTCGAACATGACAAATAGGGAGGCGAGCGTAAACGACTTGCTTTAGCATGTGCCATTGCCCAGAAGCCATCCATCCTCTTTCTTGATGAAGTAACAAGTGGCTTAGACTCTGAAAACGCTGTCATCGTTATTGATCTGATCAAGAAGTTGTGTGTTAACTTGGGTGTTGCAGCCGTGGTTGTAATCCATCAGCCAAGCATCCAAGTCTTCTCTCAATTTGATAGACTTATACTCCTATCAAAAGGCAAGTGTGTATTCTCAGATGAGACAGCCAACATCCCTTCTTTCTATGAAGATATTGGGAGGGAGATGCCAAAGGAATATCTAGTCCCAAATGATATCCTCAATGCAGCATCTAATTGGATCAAGAACGGGTATGACAATGTATCGACAACCACCCAATCAGATGATCAACTCGTAGCAACTTGCGGAGAGAAGCTGTTGAGACAAATGAAGGAGAGGAAGAAGCCGTCAACTTTCTTACAAGTCAAGACAGTTCTAGTGAGGTATGATAAGAGATTTACAACTTTATTCTTGCATTACCA
>Ga0214478_100528_pt1 | contig 22184 bp, 22 predicted proteins | sample M1_20Mar14CPVII9_2_FD_178001 | JGI IMG/M metagenome (GOLD analysis project Ga0214478, IMG submission 178001) | Marine eukaryotic communities from Monterey Bay, California, United States - M1_20Mar14CPVII9sort6BwellD7 | ecosystem: Environmental > Aquatic > Marine > Unclassified | place: USA...
AACATGATGATGATGATAGTTGGAAGTGTACACATAAGCCACACAAGGTGAGATACACACATAAATGTTCATATCTTGTGTACATAAAGTATCTTTGTTCTGACTATTATCTTATGATATGATGCTCACACACTCCTTTACTACTATCTTTACTACTTTACTACCATCACAGCGTTGGAGCTCATCATCGTCAAGTTGGGATATTGAATCCTCTTCGAAGTTGCATACTATCGACAACGAATGGTCGTCTTCGTCCTGGTCTAGTTCGTCGTCAGGCAAGAGCGGAAAGAGCAATTCTCATCATGGTAAGAGTGGTAAGAGTGGATCCAAGAGTTCTTCTTCAAGCTATGATAATCCAAATGGATGGGGTAATATTTCGACTTGGGGATCATGGTCTTCTTCATCTTCTTCATCAGGAAAGAGTGGCAAGTCTGGCAGCAATTACGGAAAGAGTGGGAAGTCAGGTAGCTACTTAACAACAGCTACAGTAGGAGGCAAGTCTGGCAAGTCCGGCCGATGGAGTATGAACAAGACCAACAGAGCAGGTTGGTCATCTCCCACGATTTGTCATACCGATAGCCCTACTTCTTCTCCATCCGTTAAAACTCAAGAGTTGATTGTCTATTACTCTTCAGAGGAGGGTAGACTTACTGCAATGGAACAAGCCACGGAGGTATCCCACGATGTACCTGATTTTAATTTCGTTTCAGGATCATTTACCGAAGATGCAATTGCAGTACTAGAAGATGATTCTAATATTGATTCTATCGAGGAAGATGCAACTATTGTTCTTGACCCTATAGATGATAGTTATTATCCTGATGATGATATCACGGATTCAACATCAAGATTACTTCGTAATGGCTTTAGTGGAAATCACAATCACCGTAATCTCCAAACTGAAGCTTGCGATGGCGACAACAGGACTCCATGTGTACAAAAATCTACCCGTCAATCTCAAGGAAATTTAGTGCCAAATCAAACTCAATGTAGAAAGAAGGTATGTATTTTGGATACTGGATATGACCTTGGTCATCAGGACTTGCCAACGAACAGTGGAGGTTCTGAAGTTAGTGGGACAGGGACATGTAATAATTGTCCTTGGAATCGAGATAGTAACTCTCATGGTACGTCCTATAAATTGTCTATGCTGTTTGTTTCTTATAGGTTCTCACATCAAGTTTTTATTCATTTGCCACTCCATTTCAGGTACTCATGTCGCTGGTACAGTTGCTGCCGTTCAGAATCAAAGGGGTGTTGTTGGCGTTGTTGAAAAGGGTGCTTCACTATATATTGTAAGAGTCTTTCAAAATCGATCTGGCTCAACCTCTGCAATCTTAGCCGGGCTTGATGCGTGTCGAAGAAATGGAGGCAATATTGTTAACATGTCTCTAGGAGGTGGTGGCAGATTTGGAAGCAATGCTTTCCAGAGAGCGTATAATGAAGGAATGCTTCTAGTCGCAGCTGCTGGAAACTCAGGTAACTCCAACCTTTCCTGGCCTGCATCAGAGCCAAATGTCATTAGTGTAGCTTCAACTGATGCCAACAACAGACATTCATCCTTTAGTCAAACAAATAATCGGGTTGAGTTGGCTGCTTTTGGAAGATCGTCATTATCAACTCTACCAAACAACAGATATGGTACTAAAACCGGTACAAGTATGGCAAGCCCAGTTGTAGCTGGTGTGGCTGCGGTAGTTTGGTCGACCTATCCTCAATGTACCAACGTAGAGATTCGTAATGTCCTACAAGAGACCGCGATACCATGTACTGGTCGGTCAACGACTAAAAATAACTTTTGTGGTTATGGTATTGTTCAGGCAAAAAAAGCTGTTGATTATATTGCAAATACACCAGGCGCTTGGTAAGTACATATTATATTGCAGATGTATCCCTTCTTCTTGATTTGACTTTATCTAACCAAGTTCTCTTAACAATGTATCATTGTCGTTACAGTCGAAATAGAGCACTTTGTCCCTCGGTACCGACTCCACAACCTCCGCCAACAAAAAGCCCTACAGTAAGTAGACAAAGACGAGATATATTGTTTCTATTTCTATGATTAATACTAACATTCTTGATATCAATCAGCCTCCCCCGAGTCCTCCTCCAACAACGCTACCTCCCACAGTAAGTCCTACAGATCAGCCAACGGTGAGTGATCATATTGTTTATAGTTTGTGTATATATATCATGTCTAAAATTCTAAACTTCTATTCTCTTCTTTGTTCTTTTTTCCAATGATCTCAAGGAGAACCCAACCCAGCCGGTAAGTTTTGATAGTTGCCAATTTGTGCATTGTCTAAAGCTCTCTCCTCGCTAACACAAGCGTATCTTTCCCTTTTTTACATCTCTCCATATCGTATAATACATGTACACAGCCAACCACAACAACACCCAGGCCAACCGTTCCACCTGAGCCTTCAAATTCGCCCACACGAGAACCCACGAGTAGCCCAGTGCCTCCGACATCTTCTCCAACAAGAGCACCAAGTAGTTCGCCCACACGAGAACCCACGAGTAGACCAATTCCACCAACATCTCGGCCAACAACAGCACCGAGTAGTTCGCCATCAAGAGCACCGTCCAATAGTCCAGTTCGAGCCACGCCTAATCCTACAAGAGCACCAAGTACTTCGCCATCTACTGAAAGTCCTGTTGCTTTCGTCGTACCTGATCCAACTGTTGTGGCAAATGATGATCGATTTACTGTTACTTGTGACTGGACGTTGGGTGGGTTCCCCGTGTGTAATAACGGGGGCCGGCTAGACGTATTGAACAATGATGAACCCTCAGCCATAAGAGATTCTCTTTATATTGAAAAGGTTCAAACACAACCACCAGCTGGCTTTGGGAGCTGTCTTATTGGTAGTAGTGGAAATCGAGACGTTGTAGTGTACACTCCTGGTGATGATGTCAGGGTAGCAAATAATGTCATTTGTGAATATACAGTTTGTATTCCAAATACACTTTCAGTATGTGATACTGCAAGAATTACTATCACGTTGAGGGAGAAGATTAGAGTTAAAATATGGAATGGTGGAGAAGCAGTAGAGTATCAAAATTGAAAGTAGAATATGTCTTGTTTAGGTTTTGCCATTGTTGAGTAAGCAGAAAGTTCCGAGCACTGTGATTGTGAAGTTGAATGTCGATTTTGAAAACAGAGAAAAGAAGAAAGTTGTTAGAATATATGAAGGTACTAGAGTATCGACATCGAAGTATTGTTGTTTTGCCATTGTTTTAGAGGATCTTATCCTCTTAGATTCATAATTTATAAAACTAATTGATGTATTCGTCGTTTGACAATGAAGTATACATGTATAGAAACAGGAAGACAGGAAGAGAATGCAGCGAGTTTCAGATGGACTCTCACTCTCTAATCTGAAAAGGATACGGGCTAGATAGGGTATCCTTTCAATATAAAGAATGGTGTGACGTCATAGACGACAACCAACCAACTAACAAAACACCACTACTCGGAGAGTTCATGCTAAGAGCCGTTACCATAATTCATTGCAATAGTAGAAATATAATAAATAAGAATACCATGATGTTTAATCGATCAATCGTTGGAGCAGCTGTGGCATTTGTTGCCAGTGCTTCTTCTACTTCTGCCTTTGCTCCTAGTTCATGTGAGTTTGTATAATTGTCTACACTATGTACTGTGGTTGGTTGGAAGCATACGTTGGTGGTTTATGGAATAATTCTGAATCAAATGAGTACATTGGCTGTGTATGCATTTGGATTGATAATTAGGGCTGCAAAAACACTATAACAATGTGTCGTTGAGATTCATGCATATATATACTTATTATGATATATGCCGCATTGGAATCTTTGTGCTTATAATATATTTGTATACAGCTGAGATGGTATATGTTATACTGCAAAGAAAATATAAGAGAAGCAGCGCAATTGGTTATCTCAAATCTCCTTGTTTATTTCTATCTCAATCTTCTCAATAAATAAAATGCTAACAAATTTACTCTTCTCTCACAACTTTACTCAATTTATAGCTGTTGGAAATGCCATCTCTAGATCATCTCCTGCTCTTATGCAGCAACAACAATCTCGCCAATACAGCAAGTCCACTCAACTTCAAATGGCTGGACCTGCCCAAGTTGATTTGACAGGTAAAGTATGCTTCGTTGCCGGAGTTGCCGATTCATCTGGATATGGATGGGCCATTGCACGCTCCCTTGCTAGTGCCGGTGCCACAATCATTGTCGGAACTTGGCCACCAGTACTTAAAATCTTTCAAATGGGATTGAAGAAGGGTTCATTCGAGGATGATTCTACTTTACCCGATGGTAGTAAGATGGTTATTGAGAAAGTGTATCCTCTTGATGCAGTATTTGACACACCCGAGGATGTACCAGATGAAATTAAGAATAATAAACGTTATGCTGGACTTGATGGATATACTATTGAGGAAGTTGCCAAGGCAGTTGAGGCTGATTATGGCAAGATTGATATCCTTGTTCATTCATTGGCCAATGGTCCCGAGGTTACGAAGCCATTACTTGAAACTTCACGTAAGGGATACCTCGCTGCATCCTCGGCAAGTGCCTACTCCGCTGTATCGTTATTACAAAAGTTTGGCCCAATCATGAATGAGGGTGGTAATATGCTTTCACTTACATACATTGCATCTGAGAAGGTTATTCCAGGATATGGTGGTGGAATGAGTTCCGCTAAGGCACAACTTGAATCTGATACACGTACTCTAGCCTATGAGGCTGGACGTAAATGGAATGTTCGTGTGAATACTATTTCTGCTGGACCATTAAAGTCACGTGCTGCCTCAGCAATCGGTAAAGAACCTGGACAAAAGACTTTCATTGAGTATGCTATTGATTATTCCAATGCCAATGCTCCGTTAGCACAGGATTTGTACAATGATGACGTTGGTAACTCGGCCATGTTCTTATGCTCAGGATTAGGAAGGTGTGTAACCGGTGTTACTCTTTATGTTGATAATGGTTTACATGCTATGGGTATGGCTTTGGATAGTGAGTCAATGGCTGACTCCAAATAAACAACAAAGAATGAAGAACAGTTGATTGATTGGTACAAATTAGCAAATTAGGGGATGACGCAGCTACCTCCAGATAAAAATGTGCAGTTGTAGATATATAAGAGTTCTTAAAAATACCAATCAACTCACAGTTTCTTCTATTACCTACGTATTAGACATGTATTCACTGTTTTCTTTCTCACACTACTAGTACATGCCAAAACATATCTTTTTTGAATGCAATGCCTATGCTCTCCAAGTTCAACTGTTGTTCAATGCTTACTTCACTCTCATCTTTTTCTCGACATCATTTGATAAAATCAGCAGGTAATCTCTCCATCCCTTCTATTACTGAATCAAACGTCCCATAATGATGAGTGTCTGAAGTGAAAAATGCAAGGAACGCTGCAAATAATGCCATATCTCTAAAGAATGTCCAATCTTTGAATAATTCTGGACCCAATCTTTCATAAACTCCGTCTGGATCTATATTATCATTGAATAGACATCAAACATCAAATATTAGATAAATTGCAACATATACACATTCACAAATACATGATAATAAAAAAAATCACTTGATATGTACAAATATAACTCACCCATAGCATCTAGTAGAGGATTAGGAATGATACCATTGTATGTATCAATTTCATCCAACTTGCTATTAAATTCATCATCAAATAATTCATCGTCGTCGTCATCGTCAAGATCAAAGAATTCAACATTATCTTGATACCGCGATGATGAAGAGTATGATGATGTTGATTGACGATCAAATCCTGATCCTTCTTCCATCTCACGTCTACCCGATCGACGTCTACCGGCGTATACAAAATCATCTTCATCATCATCTCGAGCATTTAATCTCGTATGGAGTGGTTGTATTGATTGTTGGTTTGGTATGGTAGTGAATGCAGATGATGTTTGCACATCAAGTAAAGATACTAAGATTAAGATACTGAAGAGATAAGCTCTCATTTTCGTTACTACAGACCGCAGATGATAAAATACACAACTTTAACAAAGTAATGAGATAATTTGCAACTTCTACTACTTCTAGCAAACTCTGCCGTTTGCTGCTTTTAATATTGTTTGGACTTTGGACAACTTCAAATTTCAAATTATGAATATAGGAGAAATACTACACGTGGAATAAACTTCTCTGCACAATTACCAACAATCGCTAGGACTCGTAGTCAGTGGTCTCGTTTTGGCCAGAGGAGATCATTGAATACGAATACTAGCTGTCTCCCCACTTTGCTATATGTTCAAGCTGAAAGCATTGGGAGAGTTATATAGATAACCTCAATGTTGAGAGATGTGATCAGATATTACGTATAGTTGTCTCAATTTTGCAGCATCTTATCTACATGTTATATGCTTTCTCAACTATAATAACCCATACTCATAGGACCACCAACTCCACCTCCTAACGATTGCATTTCTTGCTCTTTTTTATTCATTACGTCAAGTTTTTTCTTAATCCGTTGCTTCTGAGCACATAATCTTTTGGCTGATGCGTCGAAACTCGTCCATTCTTTAGGATAGGGTATGTTTGTATGCCCCATTGCTCTTGATATCGCCTCTTGTCTCATTTGTTTGATACTATTCACCCATATATTAGCTTCTTCTTTACTTTCAACTGCAAAGTATTGTGTTTTCCCTATTGATGACAATTCAAAGATAGCATTATAACCATCTGGTAATTGATCAAAGATAACATTAAATTCACCTCCACTATCAACAATACTCTCATTTGATATCATTTGTGCTTCTGTTAATGATACTGCAATTGGAGCTCCCTTTGGTGATGAACTATTCTCATCCTTGAATCTATATAGATATCCACCAATTGCAATTAGATATCTTCTCTTCCAAGAGGGAGAAAAAGACTTCGGACAACATCTAGAAATAAACCATTGTATGGTTGCGGGTAGAAATGAATATAGAGCAGGTATGTGTATCTTTATAACGGTACCACAATGTATTGGAGATGCTGCCTGTAGGGCGTGTGCTGATAAATGTGCTTCTTCGTAATTCTTTGTCATTTCTGATGTGGCAGATCGTGATGATTGTTGTTTTGCAACACTTCGTTGACGGAGCTCACTGGACATTATGATATAAACTACTGCTGTATACTCGCCTCGCGTATAATAATGTTATAACAGATCCAATGGTCTATCTATGGCGTAATATCTCTATTATATACTCCCTTCTTCTTCTCCCCCCAATTGTGAGGTCGATACGTAAACCTGCAAAAATGTAAAGGAACCACCCCTCTTAATTGCAAAAGACTAAAGAATTGTATGTCAGGCCGAACAAAGGCCGGCATGATATATATACGTAGTAGGATTGCTATGGGGGCTGCTTTTATCCTCATATAGAAGACATTTATATGTTGTGATTGGTGGCGGTCGAAATAATATATCTAAGTTTGATCTCAAAATTGAATAAAAAGGACTTCTGCAACTCCATAAATCGTTGATAGATGCACCGAATTTATCGATTGTATGTTACTGATCAGTTAGGGCAAACACCAATATGATACAAAGGTATGAATTCGCCTAGATCGACATATTCTGTTTACTGCAATTTGCATGTATTAAATAAGTGCACATGATATGCACTAAACCAAACACATACTACACATGACACATGTTTTAACAATTATGAACAGGCATTTGGTTTGAATAAAAAGACAGAAGATTTAAGCATGTTGACAAAGTGTATGCTCAATCCGATCAGTCTAGCACGACGTATGGAATGGAATGCGAAGATAGGAAAGTCAAGGTATGTATGTGATATGTGTCTGCAGTAATGTTTACGGTTGTTTCTAATTGTCATATACTAACTGATGATTCCTTACATTTATCCACACAGTGCTGTCATGGCAATTGATATAACGAATAACTGTATCGGGATAGCACTAGCATATCACCGACAGCATAATGTACCAAATAGAGAAGTATCCTCTCAGCAAATAGCTGAGAGTGAAAATAATACAGATGATTACATCAGCACAACATCAATAGTAGCTCTACCTCCAATTCCATACTTATCCAGTGATCCGTATCATCCATCATATACATTCCTACATCATCATCGTCAAGAAAGCTTAAACAGCAATTTACGAGGTTTAGATAGAGTGGAACGCACTTTGGAGATAGCTGATCAACTCGCTCAACTAGCAATTGAAAGACAAGTCCGTGGAATCTTAGTCCGATGGCCAGGTGATTTGGCAAGTACAGTAAGTGGTGGCGAAACAAAAGAAAATGAACAAACAAGTCAGGTAGAAGAAGGAAATCTGTTATTACCAAACATACAAGAAAACAATATAGCTTGCAATACAAAGAAGTTGGCTGACGGATCGATGGGGTATATGCGAGGGAGAATTTTATATGTTTTGGATAAATGCTGTACCAATCATGGTCATGCAAAGACAAACAACCTATCGTCATTAGAACCACTCCTTGTTGAAGGGAATAGACCATTTGCTCTCTGGGATACATCGATATCAGAGCAAACCTGGATCTCATATGAACAGGAGAACAATCACTCTAAGTCAAAGAATGCACAACCTAGAATACCAAAGAGGCAGGATAAATATGGCAATTCATTAACTGACATGGATTTGTTTGGACGAGCTGCAATCTTTGGAAACCAACCGCCAGATCCGCAGCAAGGGAAGCATCGCTTCTCGTCAAAACAGCAGTACTCTGGATATCGTGTTAGTACACAATTTGGATCAATCGCAAAGAATGAAATGACGAAGAGTCAACAATCACTTAATGAGAATTTCGATAGTTTTGACATTGAGTCAAGAATGAATCAGTTTCAAGGGAGTCTCTCTGCTATGCACTCATTATATGATTTTGTTACTGAACATTTGCAAGGTAGAGTAATCCTGCCTACATGGGCATCATCAACTTCATCTTCATCAGTATCATCAGGTAGAGCCAAAAGTCAAGTGTTAAATGAAGGCTTGTTTGCAGAAAAGAATAAGAATACTATCATAGCTTCTCAATCTAATAAAGAAGAAAGTAGAAAGACAGAGGCTGCCCTCCACAGAAACACGGCTAGCTCCCCAATAACAGCCAACAAACAAACTAATGGTCTTGCCAGTCTGGTACAAATACCAAAGAGAAAAGGCCGTAGAAGGGAAAAGCGTGGATGATTAGAATGCAACATGTATGTACTTAATGAAAATGTATAAACTTGAAGATATTGTAAATTAGGAGTAAGAAGGGTAGATAAAGGGTATTCTTGTGTATTTACACTTACTAGCTGTGCACAGCTTGATACAAGTATAACTAATCAAGCAGAGTGTTTGTTCAAAGTGTAGGATATTGCCAGTTAGTAAGAGAATCACTCTGATTGAACATGAAAGAGGATACCTTTTCTTCTCGTTTTAGTCCTCTTATTCTCTATAGCATCTTAAACTATCTCGTGCAACAATTCATACTGTACAGTATCTGTAGAGATAGCGCATGTAGTCTATCTTAGTCTATCACGTGCATCCAAACCTTCAATTAGTGTTGTCCATTGACTGTGACATGAGTATGTCGTACAGTCATTGTGACTTTTTTTTTATTTTCACCTCCTCTTCACACATTTAAATATGAACATGCCCCTTAGTTCAGGCTATCTACTTCTGACAATTGCTGGTGTATGATCTTATTAGGTTGGGCTGTTAACCAACCACTATCAACTCAAAATTGTATCCATCCCCAATCATTCGGCTTAAGAGTAGAGGATTATATTATATAAGGAGATAAGATGATTGGGCAGCTATCAGTATCGCGCCTTACAGCACTTGTAGGAGCTCTCGCTCTGTCGTTGTGCTTTTTTGGTTAAACTACTACTACCCAACAACAGCAACAGCGACATGCCCGACGATCCCTACTTGTCGTCGAAGAGGAGGAGCCTCTACTCCTCTCGAATAGAATAAGAAAGCTGAAAGCCAATCCAAATAATAATATAGAATCTCAAGATGTCAAATCTAAGCAGTATGGCCGATATGACCGGCCAAGGCGACTAGAAAGTCTAGAGATTGCTAAAGGTAACTCAGATGAGTATTCAGAAGCTGTTCTCACTGTTCAATCTCCTACGAAGAAGATAGCACCTTATATCGAGGCAAGTGTCTCCAAGCTATTAGCAACAACAATAGAAATGATAGACACCGCCAAGATACTACTTAAGAATCAAAACACATTGGCTGAGGGTAGAACATTAATGGAGAAGGCAAATGCATTCTATCGGAGTGCTATGAGTAAGATACAAAATGATAGAGAACAATGGGGGCAAGATAATGTAGATAATGGAGAAAGTACGCTTGATGATGACGAGAAGGCTGCTCTTCTCACTCGTCGGCTCTATCAGACTGTAAGTATGATACGTATATATGAGACAAACTCTTTTCTATATGATATGCTTCTCGCTTACACATGTATCTCTTCTCTTTCATATAGCTTATTACATTCCCTGAATGTCTACAGATGTTATTCCAAGATTGTCTAGAACTAATCAATGATGATATTGCCAACATTGGCTTAGGTACTATTGAAGTTGTAGTCCATGAAAAGAGGAATGCCGACCAAGAAGGTTATAACAAGATTGTCATCGTTACCAATGAGCTTGCCGACCGGGTGGTTGGTCGTAATGGCGATGGAATAGTTACATACCCTTTTCTCTGGAATGATGCGCAAACGGGTCCAAGGGCGCTAGGCGTAGATGGTAAATGGAATTGTCATGATAAAAGTCCAGAACATTGCTGTGATGAAATCAAGGAAGGTAAGGATCTAGATTCATATCATGTGCTCATATCTTGTTTATGTATCTCATGTATGTATATGCTACTCTTAATACACAATAATACAGGCGCTCCCAATCCAGATAAGAATGGCAACTACATAGAATGTCACATGTTTGTTCCATATGGAGGAATAGGCAAGCCCCGAAGAAACGATAGAGTATTCATAACTCTCTCACCAGATGGAAGGGTTCATGAACCACCCATCATTCAATAAGAGGAGTCCATCGCAAGATAGATGTAAATTGTAAATAGAGTGCAGAATATAAAGAGCACTAAGCAAAGCTTGTCTAACAACTTCTGCCCGGCTTGGTTAATAAGCAACCTACTGTGTTGGACTTCATTCTTCTAAACTAAAGCCAACTTATCATCGGTTTATTCAGGTTTATTTTACTAATATAAAAGAGATGGTTTCTTCTCCAAATTTATATGTCACGATGACTTTTTTGATGACTATGTCACATTAGATGGCAAACAACCCCCCTCTCCTACTACCGAAGGCAATAGCCCCCTCTTCGTTGGGGTGACTGCTAATCGTCAACCTAACTCTTATAAAGAATAGTAGACTCATATATCATACCCTCAATTATAGTAGATAGACTCATATAGCATCGCAATATGGTGCGTTGCTTCAGCGCAATAATTGCAATATGTGCAATTCAAGCATCATCACAAGAATATTATAATGATCGAGTAGCCACCGAGCCGTCACTCCGGATGGGGGAGATTGCAACAGCAAACTCGGACGATCTGGTGGAAGCAATTCTAGCTATACAGTCACCCAAATATGGTATTAGTGCAGAAGCACATGATAATTGTTCACGATACCTATCGACAGTCATGCAGATGATCGATAAAGCTGATGAGCTTATCCAAGATGAACGTACATTCACAGAAGGAAAGTATTTGATGGAAGAGGCAAAGGCAAAGTTTTTAGAGGTTACGAATTATATACAAGACGAGCGTGTTCTCTTCGAGGAAACTGATATGCTCAGGAAGAAATATTCGGATCATGATTTAGATAGGGCTTACTTGAATGATCAACGTGCATTAGATCTTGAGCGCAAGATCTATGAGACTATGATTACATTCCCAGAATGTCTAGGTCTTATATTTCAAGAATGTTTGGATACAATCAATACTCAAATTGCAGATATTGGCCTATCAACTATTGAAGTTGTAGTGCATGAAAAGAGGAATGCCGACCAAGAGGGTTATAACAAGGTTGTCATCGTTACTAATGAGCTTGCCGATCGAGTTGTAGGCCGAACAGGCGGTATGTAGATATTTTGAGTTGTGTTTGTATCTGTCTTTACTTTACTTTGGAATTGAAATGGCTCATACTTCAACTTATCTTTGCTAATAACATCAGATGGTATCGTTACATATCCATACCTTTGGAACGATTCAGTAAGCGGCCAAAGAGTGCTAGGCGATGCAGGAACATGGAACTGTGTTGGTGATTCGCCTGAAGATTGTTGTGAAAAGATCAAGCAGAGTGCTCCCGATCCTGATGAAAAGGGAAACTATGTGGAGTGTCATATGTTCATACCATACGGTGGCATTGGCAAGCCACGTAGATCTGATAGAGTCTTCATCAATCTCTCGCCAGACGGGCGAGTCCATGAACCTCCCATTATTCAATAAGAGGTTCGGTGAATAAGTACATTGAAGATAGAAGATTTGTGTTTTAGGAAGGCACTTCTTGGTCGTATGATGGTACGAGTGCATCAGCAAAGCATTCAACCTTCGTCGTACCGCCACCAGAAGTTGTATAGATAATAAATAGAGCTACATCAATAAGTAAAAGTCATTATGTTGAGAAGAGTTTTCAAGTCGAAGACACTCCATCGAGTGAAACCTCGATCACATGCCAAATAAAAATAGAGTTATCTTCAGCTCAAAGGGTACCCTCAACCACTAACTATCTTCGGGTTTATGCATCTCGGGACTGACCCTATTAGATAATGTGTAGCTCGTGTCGTGTAGGAGTGTGCGATCTGTCTGCAGCCAAGTCCTATAGTCAAAGTCAAAAAGCTTCAATAACCTTTCATCGTCCCTGTGGTATCCTTTCACTACTAAGGTATGAGCGCACAAGCCTACACATAGATCACTCTACAGCGGTTATCTATCCTCTTAATTACTTTGCTTATATTCTGCTCCCCAAAGCAAAGGAAGTAGTGTGGGGGTTGTAATGTATTAGGGACTATTGTCTTAGTTTTTGTACTGTGGTATCCTAGTTCTTCCACTAGATAGACAAATTACTAAACTTAGCCTGTCATTGTGAGGTAGGCCTATGTCCTATGTGGTACCGACCTCCTAACGATTAACTCAATCCCTCCCTATGCCATCTACAAACATCATATGCAGTGTTTAAATAGTGTTCAAAGATAGCTCATAACTCTATATTCCAATATTAGTCAGTCCTCATCCACCGCCGCTGAATAGTTGCAACTCATGATACATCAACACAAAAGTATCAAAAAAGTTTCTCCGAATTATATGGTACCACAGTATACCTATATATTATATAACATCAATATTACCAGTTCTTATCCGCCCCACTCAGTAGTATCAACAAACAGTATCAAAGTCAATCATCTCGGAGTTATTTCATACCATGTTTCGTATCCGCCGCAGTCAAATAGCAACAACAATCATTGCAACTATGGGAGTAGTTGTCTCATCACAACAATATGCACCTCCTCAGCCACAGTCACGTCGTTTAGATATTGAGATATTAAACTCAGATAACTATGCACAATCGGTAGTATCAGTCCAAACTCCCAAATCGTCACCAATAGTTGGGATTGGTGAGCAAGAGCACGCTCGGATTACATCCATACTTGAGAGAACAAAGGAGTTAACAAACCGATCGAGAGAACTAGTTAAGGATCAGAGTACATTGAAACAAGGACAAGATATGTTAAAACAAGCAAGTACCTTATTTGGCCAAGTTAAGGACATTATAAAGCAACAGCATGGAAGTTCAATCTCAAATGGAGTTGGAGAAGAAAACGGTGGGGTAGGACTACATGGTAGAGATTTGTTAAGGAAGAAGTATCAAGATCATGACCTCACAAAGGTACAAGAAGACAACTTGAGGAGTATCCATACTGCCCGAAATATATATGCAGCGGTGAGTTTTTTTATCCTGCGCTGAACATTATATCTTTTACATACATTTCTCATCATCTATTATGTTTTCTACCTCCCTTACTGAAGATGGTAACTTTTCCCGAGTGTGAGCATACTACATTTGACGACTGCCTTGCCATTATCAATTCACAAATTTCAGACCTTGGTCTCTCAACTATAGAAGTTGTAGTCCATGAAAAGAGAAATGCCGACCAAGAGGGTTACAACAAGGTAGTACTTATAATGAATGAACTTGCCGACAGGGTTCTAGGCCAAGCAGACGGTATGTAGATACTTTGAGTTGTGTTTATATCCGTCTTACTTTACTTTGGAATTGAAATGGCTCAACAACATCTTCAACTTATCTTTGCTAATAACATCAGATGGTATCGTTACATATCCATTCCAATGGGATGATAAGTTCTTGGGTAAACGTACTCTTGGTGTTGATGGTCAGTGGAATTGTCAGTTTATGTCTGCCGAGGCATGCTGTGAGCAGATCAAAAGCAGTGTTCCTAATCCTGACAAGAAGGGGAATTATATCGAGTGCCACATCTTCGTACCATATGGAGGCATGGGTAACCCAAGAAGAAGTGATAGAGTGTTTATCACTGTATCTGAAGATGGTTATGTGCACGAGCCTCCTATGATTTCGTAACAGCCAATAAGGGGAGACCAGTCAAGAAAGAGGTCCCTGTACGACTGAGAAAGAGATCCCTGTGCAATGCAAGGATCTCGTAGGTTTACTAGATCATATGTAGAACCAATAGTGTAATATTAATGTCACGAAATCCTAGGTAGAGAGATGATTTGTACTTGTACTTCAGACAATACTCATTTACCATTACTCATTCTTCTATAAAACAACTATCTCAAGAACAGCTAATCTAATCAGCTGATTCTTGAACACCCCCCTCAACATATCAACTGTCATCTATGGCAAGCGAAGCCACAATAACCACTAATCATCTATGCATTTTCAGCTCCAACAAATACACGCTCGGGCTTACCACTGGCTGAAAGTGTACAACCTACAAAGTCTGCAGATGGTTGAATGCCAGACTTAACACCACCACTCTTGACAGTCTTGACCTTCTTTCGATTGGCAAAGGCAATAGCTCCCTTCAAAGCGGTTTCATCACTGTCAATATCGATCTGACCGTCTCCTTTCAAGCACTTTTTGAGACTGATTGTGCCGTCAGTGCACTCCTCCATGTTTGAAAGGAACTCTGTGCACATGCGCTTTCTTTTACGCCAGACAGAAGCCTTCGACTCTATTTCCTTCTTCACCAACTTGACATGCTTTTCGTTTGCAGCATGAGACTTCATCTCTGTGATGTTCTCGCCCATTTCAACCAACTTCTTCTCCATATTAGAAACATTCTTTGGCTCCGACTCAAGTTGAACGGCCTGAGCAGTTGTAGTCTTGAGCTGTTGGTTCAATTGATCAAACTCAGCCTTGGACTTTTGTAAGTGGCATACTAGCTCATTCCTCTTCTCGGGAACGAGACCATTTCCATCATTTGCCTGCTTACTATTATGTGGTGCCAACCTAGAGAGGGGTTTCTTTAGAGTAATACATAATTAAGTAGACGCAAATTAATTGAGCACATAAGTTTAGCATTCCAGTATCAGTTTTAACTGTTATTTATTGACCTCTGTGTGCAGATACCGATCGTTTATAAACGAAACCCCCACAATATATTCCAGTATAATTTTTGAGTCACCCCTCTCATATCCCTGCATTATTCGGCAGTGACATATGTCTTCCTCTTGTCCGATTTGACCTCACAAAATCTCAAATCTGAGATCTAACGACTGCGTTTTAAACTCTTCTCGATCTCAGCATACTCCTGATACAATCTCTTTCTCCTCTTCTCTGGTAGAGGGTACTTGTATCCGTAACTAGTATAATGACCAGCCAAAACATTAATAGAGGTGTATAATGTTGAAAAACTTGGCTTCCCGGCAACCTGTGGGAATCGTCTGTAATAACTTACGAAATCAATCATCTCCTTCTTTAAGTTTTTACCAAAATCTTCCATACGATCAGATCCCTTGGCAAGTCCGGTAGCTGTTACCATATGTCCACGTACACGTGCTGCATCGGCTTCGTAATTGTATGTTAATCCCCATTCTGAGGGGAATTCATATTCTTTCGATTGTTCAGGTACGACAACTTCGGCTGAGGCAATGGTTGGTACGAGAAGAGTTGTGGATGCAACAGCAGCTGTTGTTGCTGTTTGCAAGAAGTTACGACGACATGATTGTTCATTCTGCATTTATTGAAAAGAGATAAGTTAGATTGTATGAGATGTGAAAATGTTGCAAAAGATTGAGTTGTTTCGTATCTCATCCTTTTTTTGTAAAGCCACAACTCATGAACGCATCACAATTGGCAATAAAAAGATATCCATACGGCTACACGGTACCCTTCAAGGTATACTGTACACCAATATACTAGATATGCATATCATAACAATCTTCCTCTTCATCACATTATATGCAAATTTTTACTTACCGATACAGAGAATGCACCGGCACTTGAGGCAACAGCGGCAGCGATTAGGATTTGAGTCTTCATTATTCTGTTGTCTATTAGATATATTATGGGGTAATCGGGGCGTCAATAGGTATGTAGCAGTCAGCGGCAATACTACACACTCATTATTAGCAGCACAACGTCAGTGAGATACCAAACTTTCCTGGGTCGTACAGGTATTGGCGATTGAACGATTTTAGGTATCCTGAAAATCGTGCGAGTAGAGTTTAGAAGTACAACAAAACTACTAACAAAGCTGGCATAATTTATTGAGCTCCTCAATAGAATACCTCCAAACAACCATTGAACAAACCAACAACCATTAATTAATTCAACCTATTAATTTATCAACAATGCCTACTGCTACCAAGAACAATTCTCCCGCCGTCGATCTTGATTCATTCGATATGAATATCGAGGAGGTTATCAACAATGGTAAGTTTATTGTGTACGATTAACTGACAATTATCCAATGAATGTTTATTCTAATAAATCTAATGACAATACTATTATTATTAATTGTGAAGAAGAATCACCAGTACCTCTTGTTAACAACAACAACGATGCCGCGGCCGAAGATGATGATGCCAAGGACAATACCAACGGTGGAGAGGAGGATGCTGAATTGAATGAAGAACAGAATGAAGCACCCAGTCCTTTAGTTGATGCTGTTCAGGGTGGTGATTTAGCAGCAGATGATGCCGAAGAAGAAGAGGAAGAGGCAATGGATGTTGATGAGGTAAGTATAATATATCTTGTTCTATTATATTTATTATTTCTTGGTATATTATTGCCCCAACTTTCAGTCGAGCATCCAATCATTAATTAACTTATGATATTTAATCACCTCCTGTAATTAATTGACCAACAGGAAAATGCTGAAGAGGAAGAAGCACCACCAGCTGCGGATAATGGTGCTGCGGAACTTTGGGATTTAAAGGTAGTCCTCCCCATTGAACAAATCAACGATCCATTCGGACAGCAATGTGAAACAACCGGATGTCAATTGGCAGCATGCTGCATCTGGTCGGGCAGTAAAGATCCATCTACTCCTTGGTATTGCTGCTTGGATTGTCAAGAGAAGGACTTTGAGGGATGGCCTGCCGAGAATAAGGATATTCCTTTAAAGGTTATGTCACGTGCATTACGTAATGCCATGATTGAGAGGGTACGTTGTGTTTGTGTTATGTTTGGTTTATTGTATATTTATCTGTGTGTTTATTATATTCTTTTGGTATTGCTTGCTAATACATCTCATTCTTGTTCAACATTAATATATTATATAAACAGTCATCTAAATATCCAGCACCCAACATGCCTAATCTTCCAATGGGTGAAGAGAATAATGAGGAAGAGGAGGCTGCTGCTCCAGCCGTGGATGCTGAAGAAGATGAGGAGGACGTATCTATTGCCGAAGAGGAAGAGAGTGAAGCATCAGGTGCTGAGGAGGAGTGGGATTTGACCAAGATATTCACCATCAAGGAGTTGAACAAGAAAAAGCCAATTATGTGTGACCGTGCAAACGATGGCGACGTGAATTGTGGACTTGTTGCGTGTAGCAGATGGGAATCAAAGGGTCAAGCACCTTGGAACTCTTGTCTTGATTGCCAAGTGAAGTAAGTTGTTGTGTGTCGTGTGTTGTATGCTGTGTTGATCACTTCTTGATCTATTTGCTTGCTACGTTCATTTCATTTCATCTCTCATTCTACCATCACATCTCATAATGTCATCTCTCATTCAACCACCATCCTACACACAGTGACTACTCGGGCTTCCCAGAGGAGAGTCATGAGTTGCCAATTGACTACATGACGGAAGAACATCGTGAGGTTATTGCCAAGAAGTGCTCTCACCCCAAAAAGAAGAAGAAGTTTCCCAACCTTCCCACAAGTAAACCCGTAGGAGGAGGAGGAAGTTTGCTTGCTACTTCGGGAGGTGACATCTCTGCCATTACTCCTCCACCCGCACATAGCCGTGCCGTTGCCAATGGTCAGTCCAACGTTGTTGTAAACATGGCTGGTAGCGGAGGAGGCGGAGGAGGAAAGGGTGGCAAGAAGAAGAAGGGCACTGTCACTCCCATGCCTCCCAAGGGTGAATCATCCGCTGCCAAGGGCAATTCGAAGAAAGCTGCTGGTGGCGGAGGAAAGAAGCCAGCTGCCAAACCTGCTGCCAAGTTATCAAAGAGTGCCATGGAATCTCACCGCAAGTGGCAAGCTGAGGCTGAGAAGCAGGGTGGTCCAAATGCTAAGATTGTCGTGAGCAAGCCTGAAGCCAAGAAGATCATCTTCGAGAAGTTGTATGATGAGTTCACACCAATGAATATCAACGGAGTGTAAGTATCGCTTATTCTTGTGTTTCGTGCTTTGAGTACTTTCATACCTTATAAATCATTCTAACACATTGTATCATTTCTACACAACGTTCACTTACAGATTCACAAAGCTAAAGGCGGTCGTACCTTCTGTCGTTCTTAAATCATGTCTTGACGATATGGTTGATAAGAACAATGGCAACCCATTTGCTGAGGATAGCGATGACGACGACGATGATGAAGGCAAGTCATCCAAGAAGAAGAAGAGTTCAAAGAAGAAAGCTTCCTCCTCTAGTGGCGGTTCATCGGATGAGTATGCTGGATCTCTTCGTCTCAAGGAAGGGCGTAACGTGAACAACAACCTCTACTATGTTGATCATACTAAGCAATCGAATGAAGGTAATGGTCTCGTTCCCGAGAAGAGGAATGAGCTCGTATGTCATTTACAAAAGTCCAAGGCTGAGTTTGATCAATTGAACCAACAGCTCAAGGCTACCACTGCTCAGGCCGTTCAGCTTGAGTCGGAACCAAAGAATGAAGAGCTCATCGTCGAGGTTTCTAATATGGAAAAGAAGTTGGTTGAAATGGGCGAGAACATCACGGAGATGAAGTCTCATGCCGGAAATGAAAAGCATGTCAAGTTGGTCAAGAAGGAAATCGAGAGCAAGGCATCCGTATGGCGAAAGCGTAAGCGCATGTGCACAGAATTCCTCTCAAACATGGAGGAGTGCACCGACGGCACAATCTCACTCAAAAAGTGCTTGAAAGGTGATGGTCAGATCGATATAGACTCAGACGAGACGGCTCTCAAGGGAGCTATTGCATTTGCCAGCCGAAAGAAGGTCAAGACTGTCAAGAGCAGTGGTGTTAAGTCTGGGGTTCAGCCATCTGCAGACTTTGTAGGCTGTACACTCTCGGCTCAGGGTAAGCCCGAGCGTGTATTTATTGGAGCTGAAAATGCATAGATGATAACTGTTACTGAGTGGCTTTGCTTGCCATTGATGGCAGTTGATATGTTGAGGGAGTTATGCAGTATACTATTTTGGGGGGTCAAAGAATCAGCTGATTAGATTAGCTGTTCTTGAGATAGTTGTTTATAGATGAATGAGTAATGTTAGAAGAATGTTTTGTAAGAATTCCTTTACATCTCTACCTTTTTACTGCTACCAATGTAAATGAAATATGAACTATGTAACATATATAGGACGGAAAACTACACTAATAGAGAGAGCAACCATCGGCAGTCGTGAACTCCACCTCATTTTCTCTTATTGCTCTTGACAAACCCCTTGACATGTTCCTTAACACATTCAATGAAGCCTTCTGCATGGCATCGATCTAACTTTTGCCTCAGAGTGAACGGTACTTCGTCCTTCATGTCTGCAGGCAAAACGTCTGAGCCGAGATGCAAATACCTCTCTTCGGTAGTATTAGTATTGCTAGGGAGAAAGAGATCATCTCTTGGTTGGCAACACGGCACACCGTACCCTCCTTCCAAAAGACTCAATATTCTGCCACTGCATGTCTTGTATGCCATTTGACATGCTACTTCTGTTACACTCCGAAAGTCTTCAGCCGTGAGGCCGCCCATTCCAAGTGGATCATTGATATGGGCATCGAATCCTGCTGATAGTATGATGAGATCGGGGGAGAACGCCTCAACCTTTGGTGTGACCTGGCTAACAAGGGCTGTTCCCATTGCTGATGCTGTGACACGCTTCCCGAGTGGAATATTGAGCACGCCTGCATGAGGAGATGTGTCACCACAACGACCTGGGAATATACCATCACCCTGTCTCTTACCGCCAAGTCTTAAGCGAAACTCTTCTTCATCAGAATCCTCGTTGTCATATCCATTAATATGTGCTCCTCCGGCGTGAAGAGATACATACAAAAACCTTGGATCATATGTTGGGCAAAGACAGTCCTGAGTTCCATTTCCATGGTGTACTAGAGATAGGAAGAGATTGAGATATGACGGGATGAGTTAAAAAGACTTGTGACATATGATATGAGCACTCTTGAGACAGCTGCTTACCGTCAAAGTCAATGATTGCTACACGACGCAAACCGAGACCTCCCTGTGATATAGGAGTGGTAGCATATAATGCAGCGCACGCGGCACCATTAAACAAGCAGAATCCATTACTGATTGCTTTCATGGAACGTAATTCTTGTCCAGCATGATGACCAGGTGGCCTTGTCGCACAGAATGCATTTACACATTCACCTCCGACCACTATGTCTGTAGCCTTGCAACAAGCGGCAACGCCAACAACAGCGGCTTGGTAACTACCCCTAGATCCCATCGTATCCTCACCACCTTCTCCTTCACTGTCTTCCGTCAAAGGCATGACTTCACCCGGTGGTATACTTGCGACTCGACTTTTGAGCCTCTTGATGTAAGATTCTTTGTGCGCTTTCGATATAGCGTGTTCGGCTACTTCCAAGTATTGATCTTCGACCTCAGTTAACAACAAGATATTTGGATCTTGACCAGCACCTGCATATTTAGCTCCCTTGAGTGCCGCTGGAATTCTCACCGGTCGTTCAAAGCTACCACCTTGAGTTATGTGACCATTGCAGCGCGAGTCTGTCAAAACAATTGTCACATTACTCCCAACACCAGGCATTTCTGAAGTTAGTTTTGATACTGCCCTTTTGTAGATACGCTCACATGTTTTCCGCCATTCAGTAACGACTGTTGTCTTGGAAACTCCCGACGGTAGAGTGCCATAGTCAAGAGTATCCTCGCCTTGTGATTTAATGAGCAGTATTTGACACAGAATACTTTTCATCTCAGCTTTGCGTTTACTTGTAGAATATCCTGCAAACGCTTCTGATAACTGCTTAAGTTTGGTAATGATTGATGTTAGGAGCCTATTCATATATGCCAGTCCATCTATTGCAAGATCATCACTACTGGCAACAGCGGAGAATAAGCCGACGAGATAGTCGCTAGCAAACTTGTTGATACTCCAAAGTTGTGCTGTTTCGTCTTGCTTTTCTTGCTTTTCTGGCGAAGCAATCTCTTTTGCTGTCACTCCTGTTTGTCCTGCAGGCGTAAATGTAGGTGTAGGAGAGAGAATCATGCCGTTGTCCCTCGGAGTCTCAATGAGTGCACTATCACCTGTGGCAGTTGGCTGTTTCTTGCCAAAGCATTCTGGTGGTGTCATTGATTCTACGATAGCGCCAATATCAATAGTAGGCTCCGTATCGTCGTCATCATCATCGTCCGTACCAATAGATGCAGATGCAAGGTCTGATGGATGTGGAAGCTTGTTCAAGATGAACTCAAATGGTACATTAAGAGCTACTTGAGGAAACTGCGGACATCGAACACTTAGAGCATGTGACTCAACCA
>Ga0214478_100529_pt1 | contig 22180 bp, 17 predicted proteins | sample M1_20Mar14CPVII9_2_FD_178001 | JGI IMG/M metagenome (GOLD analysis project Ga0214478, IMG submission 178001) | Marine eukaryotic communities from Monterey Bay, California, United States - M1_20Mar14CPVII9sort6BwellD7 | ecosystem: Environmental > Aquatic > Marine > Unclassified | place: USA...
CAGGAAGGTAGTGGCGGACACCCAAACATCCAAAGGAGACAGATCGATCATCGCCGAAAAGTCGGATTCTCTTGTCTTTCATGTGTAGCCGTCTTGTTGTAACTCCACCATGAGTGATGCATATGCTGTAGTACACATTCCCAAGTCATTATCTATATATGGGATGGCTTTGACAAGCACTGGCAGGAAAATAGAGCACAGGAAGGTAGTTGTTGGGTGTTGACGTTGATTTCCCTCGAAAATTTGGGATTCTCTCCTCTTATTGGTGTAGCAGTCCTTGTTTAACAACACTCACAGCATGCCACAAGTGTCTATTGCCCCTCTACATACATATTTATACATGAATTGCCAATATATACACAATAGAAGAGTGCTACCACCACCATTTGATGGCTAAACATTGCCTTGAATCTGAATCTGAGGCAAGAAATCTGCCTCCATATTGCTATAAAAGTATTTAGGAGGGCCCTACAAATATATTGGAAGCATTCATCACCTTTTTATATAACCAGGCAATACAAAACAACCACTATTGTAGCACCTACATGATGACATATCACCATTTGATGTCATAAAATGCCTGAAAGTCGGCATGAAATCAGGTATAATCAAGATCCGAGGCCGTAAAAGTAAGGCCAAGGGCCCTAGAAACATGCTGGGGGTATTCATCACCTTGGTATTTACTCAGACAATGCCAAACAAGCGCTATTGTAGCACCTACAGGATGGCATACAACTACTACATCTCTATTCATTTGATATGTGCCAAATATGGGTGTTTTTTTTGGTGTTTTCTTGCTTTTCTATGATACATTTGGACAATATTCATCAAGTTTGTCATTAAGAATAAATAATTGATGTACAGGAGATAATATTTGTCTATTGGTTTATCTCCTACATCCAAATATTGAAGGCACGACAGTGGGTTTAGTGCCAAAATATCTTGTGGCGTGAAGTTTTGGGTGGCATCAAGTATGTTCTTTCTTGTTCATCGAAGCTTGAACTTTTATCATTTGAAGTTTCCTTATGTAATAATAAGTTTCATCTAATCACCATATTATGAGAGTGTGTGGTGGTTAGCGGTTAGAAGTTAGAGGTTGTTTGCGATAGTCCTCTATATATTGAAAGTAGTGTAAGGATATACAAAGGGTACCATCGAGAGGCGTAGATTATACTATCAACATATACCACACTGTGCAATTTTCTAGACAACATACCAAATAAAATGAGCGAAAGCTTATCACATGCACCTTCAATAAATACAACCACTACCGACCCTCCACCTACCACAGCAACTGCAAATACTACTACTACCGGTGCTAATACTAGTACAAAAGTATTGCAAAAACGTTGGATATGTGATGTATGCAAGGTTAAATGGTTTTTAGATTTTAATGAGGCATGTGAACATGAGAAAAATTGTCATGGGCCTTCACCTACACTGTCTCGTTCATCTACTATTGAAGACGATGAGGAAGAAGAGGATACTGAGAATGATAGCAGTGAGGATGAAAATGATGATGGTGATACTAATATGATTTCAGATAGATGTACATCTAACGATTCTAATGATTTAGATGAGCAGAATGATGAAGGTGCACCAACTGATGATAAAAAAGATAAGCCTATATATGCACCATCTTTATCAAAAGACGGGGCCGCGGCACTTGCCGCAGCGAGGGCAAGAGTAGCAAATAAAACAAGCGCTAATGACAGTAATAAATCGGCAGCATCATCAGTTGCAACTGGAGTTAGTAAGAAGCAGAGGAAAATATCACCCACTGAAATTTTAGACATGAGTGAACTTGAAATGGATAATGTTGACGGTGCAGCTAGGGATAAACAGCAGTCGGGTAGACGTAAATCCAAACGTGTAAGGGATAATTCTTCCACTTCTACAGGCAGCGGTGGTGTAGCATCCAAACCTTCTGCTCTAAAGGATAATAACACATCTTGTGATGACACATCTAATACCACCACCAAGAAGTTAAAGAAGGGCAAAACAACTGCAACTAAATCCGATAAATCATCCTCAAAGAAGTTAGATGGCAAGATATCATCCAAGAAAAAGAAGAAGGGCGATTCAAAGGGTGGTGGAGGGCAACTTGCATCAATCTTCCTTCCCAAAAAGGCTTCGTCCAAAACATCAACTTCAGTTAAGGGATCTAACGATGATATCTTCCCTGGTGTTAGTAAGGCAGAGTATGATGAACACGTAGCCGTCGAGAAGCAGGCAGCACAACGGAATAAGAAGAAACGTGCTGTGGATAAGGTGGATGATGGTAAAGCCAAGAAGAAACAGCAGCTAACATTGGGTAATAAAAAGGGCGGTAAACAGTCTGGTGGCACGAAGAAAAAGGCTAAACAACCAGAAGTTATGGATATTGACAGTTCCAGTAGTGATAGTGACGAGTCAGACGATTCCGTCGAGTATGTAGAGAAACCAAAAAAGAAGGTCACCACAAAGAAGAAGCAGCAGAATAAGAATTTTCTATCCAAGAAGGATGGGGCAGAACATCAAGCAGCAGACTTCTTTGCTAAGCGAAAACAGAAAGCTGCAGAGGAACGTGAACGACAGAAGAAACGGGACGAGTTACGTCTAATGAAATTGAATAACAAGGCTGGGGGCAATAAGGAGGTACCTGATGATATAAAGTCAAGTGCGCTGTCGGGTAAATCAAAAACGGATAAAGCTTCATCTCATATATTTTCTCAAGAGGAGGTAAAGGGTATTCCTGCAGTGAGATTTCCTTGTCCGACTCATATCGTATCAAATGATATAGATGATGATTCCGCTGGCAAAATAGAAACTGATAGCAAGTCGTCTCAAGTTTTGAGGGATACAATGAGGTATCAACATTTGAAGCCCGACCTTTCTCCCTCTACTTCTACGGACGAGGTTGCTTATCACTTATCTGGTCTATACAAAGATGCCGATGGCTCACCAACTACAGATGGGATATCTACATTTGACTTGCTATCTACAGTTTTCAATCAAGACAGCAGCAGTAAGAAGGGTGACGACGACTCTGATACCGAGGTCGATAACAGTCAACTTTGGGTGGATAAACACTCCATGACGTCAATTCCCGACGATGTTCTTGGGGATAGTAACAAGGAACAATCTAAGAAACTGCTTGACTTTGTCGAGGAGTGGAAGGTACGTCGTCACAAGTCCGTACAGTCCCTGGGTCAAGTGAAACGTAAGAAGAAACGAAGGAAGAAGAAGAAATCGGGTTATGATTCTGATGATTCATTTCTGGATGATGGAGGACTTGAGAATCTATTCCTTATTACCGGCCCCACTGGTTCGGGAAAGACAAGTTTGGTTCATGCTGTAGCTGAACAATCCGATTGTGTAGTAATTGAAATCAATTCATCAGAACAAAGGAGTGGTGCAGCCTTGAAGCGTGCTATCCAGGAGACTACACAAAGTCATTCCTCGCTGGCCATGTCGAAGAAGAAAACGCAGAGCGAGAAGGGAGGGGGCTTCTTTGGAAATGAGGATACGACTAACGATCTCGAGGATAGTGATGACTACTTTGACAGTGATGAAGAATCGGTCAGAGAGAGTCATTCTCTTACCATTATTTTGATTGATGAGGGTGAGTACTACTTTTGTACATCCTGTTCGTGTCCGCATTGTCAACTTCACATCCTAACATTTACTCTGCATCTCTCATTCTCTCTGTGCTCTCAGTCGATCTACTCTTTGATGAAGACACAGCCTTTTGGCCAGCACTTGCTCAAGTGGCCCAGAAGGCCAAATGTCCAATCGTCCTAACAGCCACATCAGTACCAGCCGAGCTTAGCAACTTTCGATTCAAGTATATCACGCTCGAACGTCCTCTTCCTCAAGAATGTAGTATCAAGATGGCTCAAGTGTCCAAGTCGGAAGGTATGAGCTTCCATGATATTAGTCTGGAAGAGAAACTGAAAAGATTATCATTAATTGCCGAGGTTTGTCAATGTGATATGAGAAAGATTCTGAATACAATGCAACTATTTGCAAAGTCTGAACCGAGTAACAACACCAAAGTTGACATGAACAACTTTGGACTACAGCCAAATGCAAACTGTTCTTCCAATATGTCCAACGTGGTGGTTGAGGATGATAGACCGTTAGTTTCAACTGTTGAGCCGAAACTTGTACCGAGGGATAAGCATACGCTCATTACAATCACTGGAAAGGGATTTTCATCAACGACATTTCCTGCTCAACCAAGTGATATGTTTCAGCCAACAGTTGTATTCATTGGAGGTAAAGAGTGCACTCACTTTCGTGTGATTAGTGACACTCAAATTATTGCTGTCTGCCCACCTTGTGTGATACCAAGAGGTGTCTCAAAAGATATTAGATATGAAGAGGAAGGTTCAAAGAACATTGACTGCTTGACTTGCAAGTTTGCTGAAATCGTTGTCTACAAGAAGTCTAGTAATGGACTTCTTCTCCATTCAAACTCACACCTTGGCGCATTTGGTACCAAATCTAATAGCTGGAATGTTGAATATGATATTCAACTTAGAGATGATGACTGGGAAGCAAGGGCATCAAAAGATGACTTGGCTCGTAAATTGAATGCTCAAAAGAAGGCACAAAAGAACATGGCTGATAATAATGATGGACTAATGTCGTCATCTGATGAGGAGGAATTTGATGCCAAACCAGGTCCTAAGAAGAAGGAGATCGAATCAGAGAGTGAAGAAGATGACAAGCCCTTGGACGATAAAAAACTAGGTGTTGCCTCAACAGAGAAGATGGAAGATAAACATGACAGCAAAGAAAGTGAGACGGAGGAGCTAATAGATGTTGATCCTCAAACCTTGTTGGATGAGGTGATTGCAAAACTGGACTGCAAGGAGCCCAGTAGAGAAGCAATGGTACCCTCTGACACCAATCCCATGTCTTTGATTGATGCCAACAACTTCGCAGATGAATTGGCCCGTTTGAGTGATGCAATTCTGATAGAAGACTCACTCTCTTCATTAGCTATCCCGTCTTTGTCTGGGGCAGTTGAAGGCTTTGGTTCACACGCGATCGATCCATCTTATTCTACCACAGACCCAACAATTGATAAGCTCAGCAAAGCAAAGAACAAGAAGCCGTAAGTATTGTATTGTTTGGTGACAGTTTACTTGAGCCCAACTCTCATTTATCTTTACTCTTCTCTTTTATACAGACCAAGCTTTGAGACACTCTACTCTTCAGGAGTGAATGAAACTGGCTTCTTCTTTGGATGTAGCGATTCGTATGTCACATACCCCAACATGCAAAGAGATCGTCAACTACTCTCTTACTCTGAACTACATTCTCGAGGACTTGGACTCTTAGATAACAACAATGTGGTGCCCGAGGAGATCCCCTCTGAAGATTCAAAGAGTGTATTGAATGATGAAGCTGAAGAAATACTGCCTTTCTTTCAATCATTACAAACGACTCGTGTTGTTTCTGAAGACGACCTTTATCTAAATCCGAATGTGTCTGCAACAATGTCATCGTTGCCCTCATTACTTGAGCAAGGGCTCGATGTCGCTCGTAAACACGGTTTCACCAAGGACATGTCACCATTGCTTCATTTGAGGAGAAGTCATTTAGCTACAACTTCTCTTGGTATTATGCACACCACTGTGGCTAATTGCAAGCGATGGTAAGTGGTGTGTGAATTTGTGTCTTTTGAAAGTTAGAAATTAATTGTTCCCAACTGACTTTTACTGCTATTCAGGTATATTGGACTTCGTCATGACGATGATGATGTAGCAGTGAAGACACGTCACATTTGGTTGAGAGATTTGGTGCTGGATCGTCCACTATCTATTGACTATCTGCCTTATCTAAGAGCCATTGCTCGACATGAATATATTGCCAGACAACAAGTTGAAGCAATGATGAAAGAGAACGGCGACGTTACTAGAGGTGGACGACGGACAAGAACTAGTAGTAGACATATCCGCAGATCATATTTATGTGAAATGTCGGAGGGTAAAGATCAAACGGTTGATTCAAAAATGAAGGCTCTCGAACAACAATTACTGGAGTGAAGCTACAAAGGCCTTGTAAGCCATGATTGAGCTACACACACTATTGTATCTAACCTAAACCAAAGCCGGACCAAATTTCTAAACCTTTATAAGTTATGTATGGTTATGAACAGAGAACAATTTTGGTTGTGAGCATCTAATGTTCATGAAACGAGGACGGGCCTATCACTGAATCAATGAGACTTTCTTGAGTTGAACTGGCCTCCTCCCAGTATTGTTTTGCTTGTATATTTGCAGTTGTCTCGCTCTTGATGGCAAGCCGCTCCTCTATTGAAAAGTCCATATTGTTTGAACACTCTTGACGAATAGAGGATGCCATTAACATTGCAATGCCTCTGCTCGTACCTTCATTTGCCTCAGCATCTACAACTACACTCATGGATGAACAGTCAGCTAACATTTGTCTCCACAATGTATTACGCTCGAGTGCACTTCCGCTAGCAACAAGAACTTTGTCATGACGAGATGAGCAAACACTCTCAACCAAACGAAGTATACAGCAAAGTCTCAATATCACTGATTCAAGACACGAATACATGATATCCACAGAAGTTGTCTCTCGAGTTAGACCAGAAATACAACCCCTAGCGCCACTTCGATATCCCGTACTTCTCTCTCCAGTCAAGAAGGGGGCCATAGTGAGAGATCTAGACGACGATGATGTTCTAAAAGAACGACTCTCATACATACTGGTGACTTGACCAAGGCAAGTTTCAAATGACTCAGTAGATTGTAAGTTGAACAAGTTCCGAGCCCATTCAACAACGCTACCTCCATCCGTGAGGGCTCCGCCAAGTAATATCACATCTTTGTTTACTCGGTAACAGAATAATCCAGGAGGAACTGTGATACTATCATCATCAGAGGCTGTCAATGAGAGTGGTAGACATACACGGGCTGCTGCTGATGTACCAATTGTACAGGCTATCCTTTGAACATCAAACTCTGACGATCTAGTGCCACATTTGCTTCCTATATTTGCAGCTGCTCCATCTCCAATGCCTAAGAACATACGCAATGTTGGTTTCTGCAACTCTGGCCATCGTTCCCAATAGTTGTTATTACTACCATCGTCATTGTATTGAGGAATACCACTTCTTAGAAATAAAAGAGATTCGTCAAAATCAACTAGTTGGGGTAAAATATCTTGATAATCATCATCTTCTGATTGATTATGTTGTTGAGCAGTACCTCTACATGATTTTAAGATAGCAACAGTCTCGTCATCCCATGTACTTGTACGAAAGTTTAGCATTCCAGTCCATGATGCTTCACTGTAACTAATTGGCATTTTGATACTTTGTGGCCTTCCACACCATCGATATAAGCATATTGATGATATCGTTTGCCACTTGTCAATCTGTTTCGCTATTTCTGCATTGCTATCATTCTTGTAGAATGCAAGTAACTGCGGTAGAGCATATGAAACATGTGGAGGTGTACCTGTGCGTTGATACATTGCGCTTAACTTTTCTGGACCCAAATTACTGTGTATATAATGAAGATTGTGTCAGAATGATCTTCTTCAAATGAATGCACTATGCATATGCATAAGATATGCACATATTATGTAATATTACTCACTCTCTCAAAGCTTGACATTCTCTGACCACATCATCGCGATTACATGCATATGAGCAAGTAGCTACATCACTAACTGGATCACCATTAACATCAACACCAACAAGATTCATCACAAAGGTGGAGAAACCGAGCGCAACAATCTGATAACCATCATTGGATGATGTGTTATCTTGAGTACTCCGGAGTAAAGATAACACTTCATCTACACATTCATCTATAGCAGATAGGACTTGTTTTACATGTATATTTCCAGTGTTAGGATCGATAGCTGAAATTGATATAGTATGACTTATACCATCCACTGCAGTAACGAGGGAAGACGAAAAGTGAGCATTCTTATTGATGTCATTATTATCGATGTCTTGAGTATTCTCTGTATTATTTCCATGATATTCATACCCTATACACCTAACACTTGAACTTCCTGCATCAATAGCAAGTATTATAGACTTATTCATTGCTAATTGTCTACATATCAGACCATGATATTAGGTACTGATGGCGAAAGGTGATAAGTACTATCATGATAAACGTCGTTTACTCGCCATGATTTCACTCTCATAAAACATCAATCGCATTTAGTACGCACTTGGTTGATATGTAGTAGTAGCAACTCTCCTTCTAATAATTACCACAGAAGGCCTACCTCCTTTGCATTGATATATTCTCTTTATTCTCAAGTAGCAGTAGCTGTTTTAGAGCTGGTACTGCAAACTTTATCAACTTACTTGTTGCAATTATCAATCATATAATGATAAGTGTCACCAATACAATCTTCATCTTACCAGTACTAATATTGCTATCACAAAGTACTCATTGTGTGCATTCTTTTGCAATATCATCATCGAGCTCACCAAAACGAAAGAAGGTATCAAATCAAGGGAAATCTGCTGGAGGTTTTGCAAAGAAGGATGATGCCGTCGCAACAACACATACAAGAGATGAATCAATAACAACATCAAATCTAATCAATTTCCTACTACAATGGAAATCAGAAGGATTGGGGTTGGACAGTGATGCAGGCTCAGAAGTTGGATATGATACGTCAACTGGTATCAGGGGAATGTATGCTACTAAACCATTCAAAAAGGGAGAGATAGTATGCAAAATCCCCAGTGACGTAGCATTATCATTAACCGATCCTAATAGTGATGCTGCAACTAGTGAAACAGCTATGAATGTATCTGATGGCGGAGTTAACTTTCTACAATGGTATGCAAACAATGAACAGGCACGTCAAATGTGGACAGCATATTTAGATACGTTGCCTACAAAGGAAGCCAATTTTGATGTAAGTAGTCTGCATATCATATGTATATAACTATATGATACACAATGAAATACATACTCACTATCTATTATCACAGCCCACACCAGATTTCTATTCAGATGAAGAGATAGCTAAGCTAGAATTCCCAATGATTGTTAAACAAGCTAATGAACGAAAGAGTCAGATTGCGGCACTATCAGAGAGTATGAACATACCATTTGATGAATTACAGTTTGCAACATGGCTTGTAGCATCACGGTCGTTTGCTATTAAGATTAGTGTAGACGATTCTCTTGTCAAAGAAGGGGCAGTATCGACGGCCGAAAAGTCAATCAGAGTATTATTACCATACCTTGATATGATCAATCATTCATCTGATAATGCTAATGCTGAACTACATCTTATTGATCCAGAGAAAGATGAAGCATGGTTCGCCATAAGAGCAACTAGACCGATTAAGAAGGGAAAAGAGATTAGTATATCATATGGTGCTAGCGGAGTGGAAACTTCTCTGGGACTGTTGCTGAATTATGGTTTCGTACCAGATGAGAATAAGATTGATACATTGTTACTACGAAATGGAGGTGATGATTGTTTAGGCAAAGATGAGTGGAGTACAACACTTGAGGATGACGAGGCACAACTATCACAAGCTACCGGGAACATGGCTAACATATTAAGGTTGCGAATCAAGATGAAGAAAGCATATCCAAGTGAATAATGATAGAGATATTGGTGATGTGGTTCCGTGATAGGTTATGTGAAAGCTTAAAGTACCGACTAACTCACTTTTGATTTTATCCAACAACAATTCTGAAACAAACACATCACAATTCACAAGCCTTTAAGTCTTTGACTCTACTTTACCTTCACTCATCCCTTTTCGACTCTTTTATCTTCCAACAAGTAAATGATCTTTCTAACGCTGCATCTTTTGGCCTTGAGGAGCCTCCTTCTCACGTTCTTTAATCTCATGGTATACACGAGCTGTCATGCATCCACTCACACAACAAAATGTAATTTCAGCCACGAGGTTAATCAATCCAACAATCGCATCATCACCGTCGAAATCTATGCAAATGTTAAGGCATGATGCAACACAAGCCAACAACTGCAAACAATTGTTGCATCGAATTAACTTCACATCATCAGAGTCCAATCCAAGCCCATACCTTTGCATGATTACACCCTGAGATGCGCTCACCGCCATCCCCGGGAGAAGACAACCCTCAAGACACATGCAGCACTGAGGACAACTACTCTCACCCATATTACCGGGTTGAATGCAACAACAGCCTCCAAACATTCCTTGACAACACTGATAGTTCGACCAACCGCTGCCTGGCTCGACGTGATTTAACGACATGTAGCGTAACTTGTATTGAGCACAAGGCCAAAGTAGCATAGATCCCATCCAACAGCAAGGTTCTGCACAAGGTGCTCCGCATAATTTGACCTTGAACGTGGCCTCGTTGTCGGCGTATTGTCCCCTGAAAAATGTAAATTAGGTATATTATGTGAGCTGACACGTGAGACAATTATATAGATCCGTATACGATATACACAACCATATCAGCCACACATCATAAAGTAAATTTCATGATAATCAATCATGCATATATCCTGATCTTATATCTATAACCCGACGCTTATATCAGTACCATTACATATACAGACATATCAACCAAACTTGACACCTCAAAAAATGAAGAGCATGTATCTTTATCATTACTCAAAAAATGAACTATTAGATCTAATATAACTTACCATGCATCACCATATTTTCCTTTACGCTCCTCAGGAGAGAGTTTATCTCCACTGAAGCAGAATAGACACGACATTATAAGGGCCGATTGCAATAAATCTTTATCTAAAGATTTGGAATTTAGAAATTTTTAAATGTTTAGTTTATGCTAATTTTGTGTTCCAACAGAGTTTTCTATCAATGAAAACTAACTAGATATGTCATATGTCTATCTCGCTAATGTGCCGATTTGTAGTATCTACATATCGATATGTTGTGTTAGTTAGATGTTCTTAGTATGAATAGTAAGAATATTCTATTAAGGAGGTATATTTGCAAACGTCTAAATGAGTATTACTCTCAGCCATCAGATTCTGTTGTTGGTAGTATTAGTAATCATTCATCAACACTGAGATCAGGTATTAATTTTACATCACTCTTGAATGAATGGCATTGGAAATATACATATAAAAGGTTATATAAAGAACAGAAGGGTATGTGGCTTACACCAGTGGAACTCTTCTATCCATACTATTCGAATATATTGAGTAACTTTATCACTGAATCAATAAACAACAATATACAACACAAGTATGAAGATGTATTTGATATAGTTGAATTAGGTGGCGGTAGAGGCACAAATGCTAAAGCAGTACTTAATCATCTAAATGTTTCTCATCCTAACATGTATGATAGATTACAAAGCTATACAATATATGATACAAGTCCAACATTGCATGAGCTTCAAAGAAAGGTGCTGATAGATGCTTCACCTCATGCTGATAAAGTCAAACTAGTAAATATAGATATGATGGATATTGCCGAGGGAAAGACTCCATTTCTGGAACCATCTGATACCCCAACAGCTTTGATTGCATTAGAGTTACTTGACAATCTACCTCATGATAAAATTGCAAGATGCATAGACACTGGCAACATATTACAAGCAGAAGTTATACCACTGGAATCAGATGCAAGTAGTGATCAAATTGATACAACAATACAATATAAAGAGATATTCTCACCATTGAATGATCCTCTTCTACAAAATATACTTTCACTGACATCTGCTTACAATCCGACTATTTCACAACCTCGATGGGTACCAACGGTAGCTCTTGGTATATTGCTAAGGTTGTTTGAATGTAGACCAAACTCGAGTCTCATGTTTGCAGACTTTGATTGGCTACCATTGCCTGATGTAAGCGATGTTAGTGCTACCCAAAGCTACTATCTTGAGAAAACAATAGGTGACCCATTGGTCACTGACATGAACGGGAATGATCATTCAAGTTATCTCACTAATCCACCTGATGCATTATGCGACATACTCTTTCCAACTGACTTCAGTAGAATGCAAACCTTCGGTAAAAAAGTAATCGAACAATCAAATAATGACTTTGTAGTATCGAGTATGAAACAAAGAGATTTCCTAATGAAATATGGAGCAGACGAGGTAAGCAAAACAAAAGGTTGGAGTGGCTACTCACCACTCACAGATGACTTTGGCAATTGCAGTGTTTTGACTATAACTCCAAGGTAGACAATGATGTACATCTAATTAGCATTATTCATATTATAATGACCTATTTTCCTTCTAATCATACATTCTAACCGACAGTAACTTGCACTTTTGGCAAACGCTAGCGTGTTTCTTCCTTTCCCTCTTCTAACTATATGTCCTTTCTTTTACTCTTCTGATGAGATCTTGCGTCGCTTAGGACTAGCATCAATCTTGGCCTGTACAATCTCTTCCAACTTGATGATGTCTTTAGTAAAGCCACGAATACCCTCAGCTAGCTTTTCAGTAGCCATGGCATCTTCATTCAACATCCAACGGAAGATACTTTCATTCATTTCAATCGTTGGAATATCCATAGTCTTTGCTTTGGTTGCATCTAGCTTTTGTGGCAATTCATCTGTATTGTTTGATAGTTCATCCAACAGTTTGGGTGAAATGGTTAGTCGATCACAGCCGGCTAGTTCACAAATCTCTCCCTTATTACGAAACGAGGCACCCATGACAATTGTATCATAGTTGTACTTCTTGAAGTAGTTGTAAATTGCAGTAACCGACATTACTCCCGGATCTTCTGACGGAGCATATCCATCTACACCATTTGTCTTCTTATACCAATCCATGATACGACCAACGAATGGTGAGATGAGAGTTGTTCCCACTTCAGCACAGGCAACGGCCTGAGCTATCGAGAAGATCAAAGTTGCATTACATGTAATACCCTCTTGCTCTAGAACCTTTGCAGCCTGGATTCCCTCCCATGTTGCAGCTACTTTGATGAGAATACGGTCTCTACTAACTCCGACTTCTTCATACATGGCAATGAGATCATGTGCCTTTTGAATAGTTCCAGCGGTGTCAAATGATAAACGGGCGTCGACTTCAGTCGATACATAACCGGGAACAACTTTGGTAATCTCCTTACCGAATAATACTGCTAGTTTATCCACAGTTATCGATAAATTGCCCTCTCCGTAGGCTACTGCTTCATCGACGATGTGTGCATACTCGTCCATGGTAGCTGCTTTGTAGATTAGAGACGGATTTGTTGTGGCATCTTGCGGACTGAATTGCTTGATTGCGTTAAAGTCACCTGTATCAGCCACGACGGTGGTGAGTTGCTTGAGTTTTTCGACTTGAGTTGCTGGCTTTACTTGATTAGTAGGTGAGGATGACATTATATGGAGTTCTTTGTTTTATTGTTACCGATGATATTTATTTCCCTGCTCGATGATACGATTGTTTATTCTTTTGTTTGTTGACGATGATATGATATTTTGATCGTCAGTTGATATGTATGTTACTCTTTATGCTTTGTTTGTTGTTGAAGATCGGCAGACTACTTAATACTTTGTAATATATTCTTCTGTTTGTTTTATGATGGTATGATACACTCTCTTTGTATGATTTATGATATATAAGAATTCTAAATCGGAGCCGCCTGTTGATGCTGTCAGTAGTACGAATCTCATGAGCTTTTTTTTCTTCTTTGGTCTTGCGTCGTTTGCTCGCTAAATTCCAAGATCTGCCATTTGTCCACCCAATCACCTCTCTCTTTTTAGCAGCCATTGAGATCTACTATCAGCCAGCAGAACCAATCAACTATCCAGGTGTCGATATATAGTTATTATATTATACATACAATTTGTTTTGGGCGGAGAGATATCGAGACATATCATATGCATTGCAAAAACTAACACAATACAACACAAACACATCATATACACATCAATTAAGGATGAAGTTCAATTACAAGCTACATCGTCTCTGCGGTGCAGCATATGGAACCCCAGCAGCTACCGGTGCCAACAATATACTCTCATCAACAACAAAAGGTTCCAACATTATATTCACAAGTGATGGCAACTCCATTTTATCACCAGTAGGAAACCGTATACAGATATTGGACTTATTACATCACAATTGTCGTACATTACCAATTGAGGCACGGTCCAACATTCGACGTATAGCATTATCACCCAATGATGATCGGTTACTAATTGTAGTTGATGTTAATCATTATGGTATGTTAATTAATTATCATCGTGGTGTGATACTACATCGATTTAAGTTTAAACGTCCTGTACGTGAAATGAAATTCAGTCCGAATGGTAGTAAGTTTGCTGTTAGTTATGGCAAGTTTGTACAAGTTTGGTTAACACCTGGTATACGTCGTGAGTTTGCTCCAATGGTACTACATAGGAAGTATACAGGTTTGGTCGGGGAAGTTACGACGTTAGATTGGTCAAGTGATTCATCAGTATTATTGGCTGGTGGGAAAGATTGTCAAGCAAGAGTATGGACTGTTGATACTGTGAAAGATTATGAACCATGGACATTGGTCGGGCATAAGAAGCCATTGGTGGGTGTACATTTTGAGGATTATAACAAGACATTGGCGGAGAGGGATCAATTCTTTGGTGGAAGTGGTAATACAGGAAGTTCATTGGCTGGTAAGTTGGTTGCAAGATGTTATACCGTAAGTGAGGATGGAGTGATTTGTACAAGAGAGTGCCGTAAAGAAGACGAAGAAGAGAAGGATGGGGATAATTCGCAAGGAGATAAGATGGATGGTTTGGGAAATTCGGCCGTCGACTTTTTTTCTGGAGGAACTGCTGCAACTTCATCTGCAAAACAATCTACTGCCAGCAGTATTGACCAAGCACATGATATTGTCAATGGACGTTGGGGTACGACATCACGGCATTACTTTAATGCCAACTCATCGACTCAAACCGTCGTATCTACATCTTATTCTCCCGAACATTCTCTTTTGGTGGTTGGATTTTCCACTGGACTCTTTGGTTTGTATGAACTACCATCAATGTCCAATATCCATACGCTGTCACTATCACATTCAACTATTGGTACTGTATCTATCAACCCCTCAGCTGAGTGGCTAGCATTTGGATGTCCCAAGACACAGCAACTATTAGTTTGGGAATGGAGATCTGAAACATATATTCTCAAACAGAGTGGTCATGCCTATGGTATGAGGTGTTTGGCATACTCGCCTGATGGGATTGTAGTTGCCACTGGAGGGGAAGACGGCACAGTGAAACTGTGGAATTCTCAATCTGGCTTCTGCTATGTTACACTCCCCAAAAGTCATACGGCAGCTATTACCAGTGTTCAATTTGCCAATCCAACAGTAGTTCTATCAGCAAGTCTTGACGGAACTGTTAGAGCACATGATTTGCATCGTTATCGCAACTTTAAAACATATACATCTGATATACCATGTCAATTCTTAAGTATGGCGGTTGATAAATCAGGAGAGGTTGTATGTGCAGGATCGGCTGAGCCATTTCGTGTATGTGTTTGGTCTGTTCAGACTGGCAAGTTGACAGATGTGTTGACTGGACATTCGGGACCAGTGTCTGGTCTCGCCTTTCATCCTGTTCGTGGGTCACTGGTAAGTGTGCATATTGCTAATTTTTGTGTATATTAGACGACACATCAAAGCTCACCTTCACTACTACTTAATTATATAAATACAGGCTAGTGCAAGTTGGGATGGCACAGTCAAAGTTTGGGACTTATACAAGAGTGATTCGACACCCGAGACATTTGAGAGTGGAGCTGATGTTGTCTGTGTTGCATTCCGACCTGATGGTAACCAAGTATGTAGTGGTACAATACGGGGATTGTTGCGGTTCTGGAATAGTGAAGATGGAAGTTTAGTTTGTGAAATTGATGGACAGAAGGATATCAAAGGCGGAAGAAAGATGAATGATAGAACTACATCTGATAACAATGCCTCCTCAAGGTACTTTACAAGTATTGCCTACTCTGCAGATGGAACATGCCTCTTGGCAGGAGGGAATAGCAAGTATGTTTGCATCTATGAGATATCACAACAGATCCTATTGAAGAAATTTCAGGTTAGCTTCAATCGTAGCTTGGATGGTATTCTTGATGAGGTAAGTATTACTTATGCAGTGTGAAGCGTGCTTGTCAAATCATAACTTACATCATATTCTGATATTTCATATTCTTTCAACAGCTCAACTCTAAAAACCTTGCAGATGGCGGTCCGCTCGATGACGAACATGACTCGGCCGAAGAGAATGATTTTGCTCCTCATTTACCTGGTGCCAAACGAGTAGATGATGGCTCAAGGAAGAGTCGAGTAGAAGTACTTACAATGCAAGTAGCCTTCTCTCCCACGGGCAGAGAATGGTCAACGGTATCCGGAGAAGGCCTGCATGTATATTCGTTAGATGATGATATGATATTCGATCCGATAAGTCTCACTGAAGCTGTCACTCCAAGTGCTGTACAAGCAAATATTAGAAAGGGAAAGTATGGTATGGCACTGTTAATGAGTTTACATTTGAATGAATTTGCATTGGTCAAGAGCGTTATTGAGGATACACCGTATGAATCCATTACCACAGTTGTTCGTTCGATAGGGCAGGAGCACTTAAGTCAGCTCATTCAATTTCTATCAAAGAGCATGGAAGATTCACCACATATTGAGTATTACCTTCAATGGTGCTTAGAATTGCTTCAGACACATGGAATGTACATGGAAAAGAATAGGGGAAAGTATCTGAGATCATTCAGAGCATTATTCAGGGTAGTGCAATCACGATATGTCGACTTGAAATCAATCTGTGATGACAACAAGTATTGCTTAGATTTTCTACAGAATCAAGCTAATCTATTACTGGGTGGCGATGATAAAGAATAAAAGTAGATATTATCAGTACAATCTTTTATATATTACTTGAGTTACACTAGAATTACAATAGCTGGAGATGGACATTAGATAGCCTCCAAGATAAGTCATTTCTGTACAAATCTTTACTGTTCATATGTCTTTTAGAAGCCCTCTATCTGATAAATGACGAACTTCAATAGCTAATAGTGATATAATATATCACTGTTTTTCATTATGCATGTTAATGAACAGTCCCTATAATATAATAAGAATGAAGGAGAAGGGAGATATGAGTGGGTATCCTCTATGGTATGTTTGGGGTATCCTTTGATATATTTTGCAATAGATTTATAGTACTCACCTTTCCCCCAACCAAATTTGCTTGTGTAGGATGCTTCTTGATATTTGTTGAACCCTCCTGTGGACGTACTCTCCTCCCAATCTTGGGAGACCTTGATAAAGATGAAGAAGATTTGGACTTCTTGATCTTTTTTGTTTTATCTTTTAACCTTTGTCGATCTTCTAGGTCTCTTCGACCGTCTCTCTCTGCAAAAAATAAGCTTGCAAACATTATATACAAAAGTAATACTGGATTATTATGATACCTGATAGTGATGTGATCTTCTCCATCTTGAGTTGAGTTGGCATCAGTCATCACTTCTCTGAAAATGCACGGCGGTTGTATCGCGTTTTTATCACGAAGCTATTGAAGATCCTATTAGGATAGGTAGGAGGCATGGTTAGTTAGGTGACGATATTATATCCCCCAAGATGATAAACATTGGTACCATGTATAGAATTATCTATACTATCTTATTATTCACCGGCGTATACGGTTTTTCATATTGCAACAGTCTCAGTCAACAAAAGGTAAAACACCGACATGAACATCTGCTGTTTGCAACAAAAAATGACAATAGTAGTGGCGCCGGAGCTTGGAGAGCAAAGGCTAAAGAGTTTCAGGATAATCCAGAAGGTTTTGCGGACTCTGATAAGAAGTTGAATATTGCATTCGTTGTGAGTAGTATCTGTTTATGTATACTTTATGCTGGAAACATATGATTTGATAATATGTACATGATATGCTCAAACTGATACATATTCACAGACTGGAAATGCAATGAAACAACGCGAGATTAATATGATTCTATCAAATAATGAAAAGACTAGATCAAAGTCAGATGAAGGAGAAAGCTTTGTTAATTTACGAATTCTAGATGTTGATTTACCAGAAATACAAGAGATTAATACAGAAGCTGTAGCAAAGAACAAAGCAATACAAGGAGCTCAATTAGCTGGAGGTGCTTGTGTTGTTGAGGATACATCACTTGAATTCAATGCATTAGGAGGGATGCCCGGACCATTTATAAAATGGTTTCAAGATAAATTGGGTAGTGATGGTCTTTATAAGATCTTGATTGGTTATGAAGATAAAAGTGCAGTAGCGGTGTGTACACTGGCATTTTGCCCAGCACCGCATGCAGATCCAGTCGTTTTTACAGGCAAGTGTAGAGGTACCATGGTTGAGCCAGTGGAAGGAAGAGGTTTTGGATGGGATACAATTTTTGTACCAGAGGGTGAAACCGAGCCATTCTCATCAATGGCAACAGAAAGGAAATGCGAGCTCTCACATAGAAGTCTTGCGGTGAATCAATGGGCAGATTGGCTCGGAAGTAACATAGACGAACTTTATGAAAGACAGTATGGTAGACCTGCAATTGGTCACAAAGGATTAGATTTCAAAGCTCAAAGTAGTGAACAATAATTCAGATGCTATACATGTTTTATAGAGCGTTATCTTTTGTTCTACATTTTGTAAAGCTCAATTTTATTTGATCACATCTTGTGTACATATTTCTATGTTAGCTGGATCTCCTTCTCTCTAGATACTCCAGTTCTTGTCCCTTGTCTAGATCGTCGAGATCTGTTGCCACGTTTATTAGCACAGCAAAAGAAGTCATAAAGCTCATCATCACAAGGATCACAACAAAAAAGTATGGGCATCATCCCCACTAGGATTGCAGCAAGTGCAACTGCAAGCCATTCATATTCATATGCTGCGTCTTCTCCTTCCATATTTTGCACGTAATAGATTGTACTGGCAATTATACCAAGTGGCATGATGAGAAATATGAATTTACACCATATTGGATATTGTCTCTGAGCGCATAGAAGTATGGCATGTAACAATCCATATAGAGAAGAGAGACTGAAGTACATGTATGCTCCGACAAGGTGTATAGTCGGTGCATTACCTGGACCGTCGAGGTCATAAATAGCAAGAAGACAAAAGCCCACATAGGCAATGCAATTTGCAAATGCTGCAATAAGATTCAATGTCCACATGCATTTATTCTCACTCCTTTGTCTTCTATGATAGACATTGATTTGTATGTTTCTCATTACTGTTGCAATATACATGAATGTAGCGCCGACAAAGATTAGAACTAGCACATCGACCTTTGGTTCATAGTCAGCCAAGCATGCTGAGATGGAAGCTTCAGTAATCTTCCTTGTGGATGCAAGCAGTAACAGTGTTGCCAGGATAAATAGACATCCTAGTACTGGTATGAGATGCAGGAGAAATCTTCCACAAGCTCCACATTTGTCGGTTCTTCTTGATTCCCTACTTGCTTTTACATTTTGTTGTGTTTCCGGTAGAAGAGGCTCCTTCCTATTGTTCGAGCTTCTCTTCACTTTTGATCTTCCAACCATGTATTTATGTATGTGTAGATGTTTATATATTATTATTATTCTATTGTATTATCGATGCAACTAACTATCGATGGGCGATGTTATGCTAATGTTTGATTTGCAATATAATATGTAATCTGATCGTCGTCGAATATAGATTTAGAAGAGATTTGCAGCACTATATTGACTGTTGATCCCACCAATAAGATAGAGATAGATAGTTGATTCGTCGCCGTCGTGTTATATATATTTTTAATTTGGTACTGGTTTGCCACTCCAATAATATAGTCAGTAGGCTTGTTTGCAGTTGTTATTTGTACAATAACATGAGCCCCTCAGGGCGCGTCGGCGACCAACATCGACAACATTGGCCGAAAAAAGAGGCTTCTGTAAATTGTGTGAGACATAAGATGGAATTGTGAGAAAGTCATATCTACACTCTCATCAACTCTCATAATTTATTACTAGCAAAAGGCATGTAAGGCAAAACGAGCAATAAGTTATATATACCAATATGATGAGGCAATTGACGCGGCGAAAATCCTTGATAGGGACGGCAGTGATAGTGCTAGCAATGGTGCTAATTGCAGGGTTCACTTCCTTTGCATCAGCTGTGAGTTACATTTTTACTCTTATCTTTTTTGTTGTATCAAGTTATTGAATGTTTGTATGGTGTATTTATTGCAGTCAGATAGTATTCATATTCTTGATTAGATGATATTATCATATTCACTGATACTCACTCGCCTTCTCTTCTCATTGCAACATATCTTATGCAAATATTATGGCACACATCAAAAACAGAAAACTGTTGATGCAAAGAATATGCGTACTGCCTTTATTCAATTCTGTACCTCGTGAGGTATGAAGGCTAATTTCCTTAAACTACGGGAAATTATGCAGACCGAGGTATGTTATTTATAAATTACATGTGAAACTCTGCACTTTGCATTTACTTATTATCATTCATAATACAGTTTCCAGAACAGTGGAGTACTATTCAGGGAGCAAATTATCCAGTACCAGAATGGGTATCATACGCATCAACTGTTATATCATTTATTCAAATATTTGCAATGTTATTAATAATGGTCGGAGATACACTGTGGACATATGTGCCTTTAGTTAACAGACCGCCAGAGTTTTACTACAAAATGAAGGAGAATCCAGCGCTTACTTTCATAATTGTCTTTTTGATTATCCCATCTTATGTACAATCATTTGCAAACAGTGGAGCTTTTGAGCTATATGTTGATAATAAATTGGTAAGTTCCAATGCATAACATGGCTTCTGACTTTATAAATTGTATCATCTTCTAATAGGATTTGCTTACTGATAAATCACTGGGTACATAAAATATAAACAACAATAGATATATTCAAAACTAGAAACGGGTAGAATGCCACAAGTTGATGAGATTATTAGATCATTAGAAAGTATCGGTATGAAAAGAAGATAGTTGAATGAATGAAAGACTGAATGTATAGATTGATAAACAATGAATGTAGGTAGATTTGTGTCGGTATTGTCAACATAACGGAATGAGATATTTTAGACATGCTGTGAATGACGAGATAGATTGTGTGCAACTTTATTTGCTCCGACTATCTTTGAGAACGGCTGCAATGAAGTATCTTTCTCTAGTGTATGGGGACTAACTAACGTCATGGATTTAGATCACATTAATGATAGTCTTGCTCTCTCATATCTATGTAATACAATCAGTAGTTCTTTTAGAACAAACAATGTTTGATACTGTGAATGAGACTACCTTAAACAACTTACAACTTACTTTTATAGACCTTACATGTGATCTCTTTTCTGATGATGTGGGCCCCGTGACATAACGTCAGTTCCGACCCTGCATGAGTGTGAAGTGTACCTATGACCTATGTCACATGACGCCGCAGCTGCCGAACTTCTGACACGAGCGAACCATTGTCGTACTTAATTAATTAGTTTAATCTGATAATGCCAGTCCTGCTATACGTTTCTTTCTCATCAACAGAATGTGGTCTTGTAAAGCCTCAGCACGCCTCATGTATTCTACCAAATCTTTTGAGGGAGCAAAAGACTTATCCATACTGATTGGTTCAAACAGATATAAGCCCCCGAAAGTTGTAGATCGAGAAAGAACAACATACGGCCAGTTCTTTGCAAAGTATCCCCATGATGCAATGATGACGTTAGGAATTGTCATTCCTTGCAGCTTATGACCAGTAATAGCATCAGCAAGTAACACTGGTATCTGAGTCATTCGGCATTTGGCTTCTGTTTTCATGGGTGCCAAATCATGCACTTTATACGATACAATAGGAGAAGATTGCTGAGGCTCAAGCTTGAACCTCCTAGATTGCTGCTCCTTCTCCAAACACAGTCTCAGTTTCTCTAGCCTCTTGAACAAACCGTCGTCAGACTCAACAACAAAGTGCTCTGATTGTAATTCTTGCTGCAACTCTTGTGAGAGCTCCAAATATTCTTGTTCTAACTCTTCAATCTCTTCCTCCAATCTTAGAATCTTCTTACTCTTTGGGTGATACTCAAACTCGACCCAGTCTACATGCTTTGCTGATACAAAATTCACTTTCCTACCCTCCCAATTTTGTGTCGAAACACTTGGTGCGTGCTCACTCAGCTTGATCCCAACAACTCGACAGAGAGTAC
>Ga0214478_100532_pt1 | contig 22100 bp, 26 predicted proteins | sample M1_20Mar14CPVII9_2_FD_178001 | JGI IMG/M metagenome (GOLD analysis project Ga0214478, IMG submission 178001) | Marine eukaryotic communities from Monterey Bay, California, United States - M1_20Mar14CPVII9sort6BwellD7 | ecosystem: Environmental > Aquatic > Marine > Unclassified | place: USA...
ATAAGAGCTGGCAGCAAACCTGAGAAGGGGATTACATAAAATAAACAGCAACACAATGAAAGATAGATTAATATGTTCATATTAACTGGTTAGAAAGACTACAAGTAGTATTATACTTGCATCGAGAAACAGAACTGACAGAACAACAGCAGAGTAATAGCAAGTGTCCTTGTGCCCAGCGACAGTAAATGCACCTCTCCAGTAACAAATGAATACAGCTAACAAAACAGTAATTCCAGCAGTAATGACCATGCATATCACAAGAATGTTGGAATTGGAATCTGAATCAGCAGTTGGCTGAGGCGTCGGCTGTCTTGTTGGTGATCTTGTGAAGAGTACTTCAATGTCAGCAAGATCATCAAGGTCTATATCGTCTGGGACCTCATAGGTCTCGACCGCCAAGTCATCCAATTTCGTTGAAAACTCACTAAGCAGTCCAGCCCTTGCTTGTATTTCCTTAACAAATGATTCGGGGTCTCTATTAAGGCAGTCTTCAAAAAGAACTCCAAGGTCCGGTCTTTCAGGCTCGGGTGCACCATCTATTAATGAAGAAAATGAAACCATAATAATTAGTTCGACAGGTCACAGATGACATCTAAAAGAGAAGGGCACAAAATACAACCTACCAGGACGAAGTGGTGGCATGTACTCTCCAGTGATTACAACTGAAAAGTCAATCGAACTAGAGCCCGTTGGTAGCTTGCGATGGATTCCGAAGGCTTGTTCCCATATATTATTGCTTGACATAGGGGAGAGATGACGACTAGCAGCACTACAAGAGGTGCCGACAACTGTAGCATTCACGTTTGTTACTCCTGATGACTGTGAACAATATATAGATGATTGAATTACCGCTCGTTCGACTGCATTAATATCTTCCTGAGGAGGCTTTTCTCCTGGAAAGCAAACCATTGTAAAGCTAAGTAGTAGACCATCAGCAATCGTCTCGGTATATATCGTAGGATATATAGTCGTCTCGGTATACATCGTAGGATATATTGCAGGGGATGGTGCCCAAGTTGGACCTGCTCTTGCTTGTAAGTCCTTTCCAAATGATTCAGTGTCTCTATTAATAGAGTCGTCTATGATCAGGTTAGTAGGACCGTCGGCACTTTTGTGTGTACCAAAAACAATCCCTAAACAGATTGATACCAGAATGACAATGTTGATCATAAATGCAATGATAATTCTACGCCGAGTCAAAAAACTTTTAACTTCAGGCTCATCTAATTCAATCTCATCATCCTCTTCTTGATTGGAATCATTATCAGGAGCTTCATTACTTTCATTCGTATTATTATCATCTTCAAGAGAGTGGGCACTAGTTTGCATTTGTGCCTGGGTGTATCCTGATATACTCGCCTCATCATCTGGCCTATTTGCTTGTATATTCCTTCGGATCTTATCACTCAAAGGCATACTACTACTCCCTTGATATTGAGAAGGGTGTGATAGTGTAGAAGTAGTAGATTGCTGAGGTGCAGATTGTGGCAGTACGGTACTCTTCATGTCACGTTTCCCCATGCTATCATCAAAGGCATTAGGGGGTGTTGGTCCTTCATCATTATCATTAACAACTTCAAGTCCTCCCACCTTCTTCTTATTCTTAACCTTCTCTTCTGTTTCTTCGTAAGTGCCAGGTAGTTGAGGTAAACCATCTTCTTCAGAAACCATTTCTATCCCACCTCTACTACTCGATGCATACTTTGCTTTCTTCTTTTCTATGCTATCATCAAAGTCGGATGGAGGACGAGGTAGATCAGTCTCTCCATTGATATATTCCACTCCGCCTCTAGTCTGCTTCTGCTTAGGAGGTTCGGAAGCATATGATATGGTTTCTGCCATTCCCATCGGTAAAGGTAGGCCATCAGTATCATCATTTTCTATTTGTTGCAATCCAGACGATGCTGCTTCAGTAGTATCGGTATTAGGAGGCTGTTCCACAACATCAACATTATTCTCCTCCTCATCAAGATATGTATCCATGATACTAGTATACTACTATTAAATGTTGACGTATACTAAAAACTGATTACAATCGTAGATAATCTTGGTCAACAATAGGTATTGATGGGGCTTGTACTGAAACCTTTTGGCTCTTGATATAAAAAGTGCATAAGAGATAATAATAATTGCAAAAAAGGTGTAAAGATGTGTACACTTTTTGCAAAGTTGATTATTCGATAACTATTAATGATACAGCTACCGCACTACCATTAATCAATATGTAGAGTATTTCAAAAACTGATAAATCCCCTATACTTTCTATACGAGATGAAGAATTACTATGACTACGGCGCCCTCCGGAACAACCTTCACAGCCGCGGCCGGCCGCAGGTAGGCAACCAAATCACCACGCACATGAATTTTGAGCTTGCTCTCGTGCTTACATGTGGAATATTTCTCATTTATTTATTTTGACGAAAAGATACCTGCAATAAGACAAGAAGCGTGACGATACGAACTCTAAAGCGTTATACATTGCTCTTCCCTTCCTCATTGTCTCAGAAAACAAAAACAGTAATTGACGAAACAACAAAATATATAACACAACAACTAAACAAGATGACATTATTGAAAAGCGCTCTCATAATGATGCTTACTGTTACAACCAGTTGTGCAGTGGGAAATCTTAGGGGTAGAGAACTACAGTTCACAATGGACGAAATTTTTGACCATAGTTTGCAGGGTTTGTGTGGTAGCATCGGTAATCCTCCTTGTGATGAACATGACGTGTCATCATTATTGCAACAAGAGCTTTTCTCTTTGGCGACAGAAATGATTGGACATGCCAAGCTGACAATGGCATCAATAAGTGCAAATCCAATGGTCCCCTATGCCTCAAGGGAGCAGGAGAAAGTGGCCAAGATCCCTGTGCCAACCTGGTAGTATGGAACAGTGGAGGAGGTCGTGTAGATGCGTCCTCTACATATGTCTCAGGAGCTGGTAATCTTAATGGCCTATATGTGCTGGTACACTTCCTATTAGACCTTGGGAACAAGAAGATTGACACTGCTTACACTCCAAATGCAATCTTGGATAATGGTAGGACGGGTAGAAAGTGTAATGAGATTGATTGTTCTCAGCATATCAATACATCTGATAATGTTGCCAAGCAATGCCAACCTTTGGCCAATCTCTTTTTCAATGTGGTGGGTGAAACGCCAGGAATTGAACTTGAACAGCATCTACTACTACCAACTTCCAATCCACAAAATCATCAACAACTCAGCTCGAGTAAAGCTATTTTGCATTCAGTCAGTACCCTGGTAGTATCTATTGGCTTGTTGTTTGCAAGTATGAACTGAGAGAAGCCAAGTTTGAAACAATAGAGAAAATTATGACAGAGTGGTAGTACACATATGTCATATCAGATTAGGGAATTACAATAAAATAAACTTGTACATAGATATGTTTAACTAACTGGTCAGAAAGATCACAAGTAGTATTATACTTGCATCGAAAAACAGAACTAACAGAACTGCAGCAGAATAATAACAAGTGTCCTTGTGACCAGCACCAGTAAATGCACCTCTCCAATAACAAAGGAATACAGCTAACAAAACAGTAATGCCAGCAGTAATGATCATACAAATCACAAGAATGTTTGAATTGGAATCTGAATCAACAGTTGGTGAAGGTGTGGGCTGTCTTGTTGGTGATCTTGTTGCTATTATTTCAATGTCAGCCTTGGGTGCGGCTGCAGGTTCCATTCCAACAAAGTCTGAATCTAATGGGCATGAACTTGTTGTGAATGCCATACAGCTACCAGTACAATCCATTTCATTGTCTAGAGGTGATAGACAATCAGATCCTGCTGCCTCTTTAAAGACATAAGTGCAGCTTGTATCAGCTGTGGCGCCTCCTGCCGTGTTACTATCGGCACCGTAATTCATCTTACCACCCATAGTTGAGCCGTCTTGGATGAAGATGATACCCGGAAGGATCGATGACGACTCGGAGAAACAGCTACTCTGTACATTACATGATCCACTATTCGTCACGACTATATCACCTCCCTTGCCACTGTTCTTACTGAAGCGGCTTGAGTAGACCGATAGTGTACCGCCCACATTTGAAATTGCACCGAATTCAAACTCATTATCCACAAATCTACTATCATGTACTTCAATTGCCATTCCACTTCCTTTAACTGATGATTCAAGTAATGGCTTAATGTCCAACGGACCTACAAAGTTATCTCGAAGTATAGGAAGAGCATCATTATCATGTATGAGAATAGCACTAGCTCCCTTGTTATTTGTCCATTCACAATCTCGTAGACTTAATGTGGCGTCCGATGTACCAAAAGCCATTATGGATGAGCCTGTAGATCCACTCATTGTCAACCGAGCTATCTCAACACCGGAAGGCGATCCAAGGATGTTGAATTGGGAGTATCCGCCACTTATGATACAGTCTTTAGCTGGCTCGGTGAATGTACCACATTGAACAGTAATATAATCCGATTCAAGTATTACTGGAGATGATGTATCATCAAGGACGAGGAGCGATCCTGGACAGATGACAAAGTCTCGTTCATTCGTCACTAATCTATCCCGTACACCAGCAACGAGATCTTCCCATTCTGAAAAGCAGTCACGATATGTATGTGTATGTTCAGCAGTCGGTGCTGGACTCGTACTTGGCGCTGGACTATCCAAACTCCATGTCGGTGCCGAGCTTGGCATTGTCGATTCACATAATCCCTCATGAACATGATATAAGAACCCACCCGAGAATTCACGTGGCTCGAAGTAACCATCTGTACCATCCTCACGTAGTGGCCATTCACCCCATGATCTTCCAACACCGACATTTAATATACCATTGGTAGCGTATACATCACCTTCGGCAAGTGTTGTGTTACGATAACGCAAATCTGGTGCATGCTTTACTGTAACATAAAACCCAACAATCTCACCAGGACGTAAGGTAATTTCCTTCTTCCAACTATCTAATGGTAATGGCGAGCCAACATCAGGACCCTGTCCTTCCACTGTACCCTCGGCTATTAATTCCCAATTGGAACTAATTTCAGTCTGTCCGGTAGCTTGATAACTTGTATATACCTGATTCGGATATTGTGTACCTTTCGCACTATCACCTTCCATATTCTTACGAATGTATATTTCAAATTCGGCAGTTACCAAGTTCCGCATGTATAATTCCATACCGTATATTTCAACATTCTTAAATGCATCAGTTAATTCATCTCCACCTTTGGTGTCTTCGGGTTTGATAGCTGACTGTACATCAAACATCAACCCGTAACTACCAATGGTATCAAGATATCCTGTATTAAAAGTATCATCACATCCTGGTAAGTTTAAATATACATCACTATTAAATATAGTTGGGGATGTAATACTTGTTATGACCTCCATATCTGTAGGATCATTAGCAATGGAGGGAGTTGTTGGTGTCGAAGTTAAAGATGGTGTGTTGGATGAGGATGGAAATGTTGTTGGTGATAATATTGATGATTGCATGTTAGTATTAAGTGTTGTTAAAGACGGTGTATACGATGATGAGGGTAATATGGCCGGTATTAAGCGTTCACTGACATTTGATATTGCGTAGATTGGGCTACTATCAATATTAAAAGTGGCGAATTCCTCAAAAGGCAAAAAAGCATCACTTGTAGCAGTACTGAGGGTAACATCAACAGACATTGGAGTACAAGCCACTCCTGAGCTGAAACGCTCACATCTGTTTTGAGGGTGTGGAGTGAAAAAGAAGACTATGAGTTCATTGGCACAACAATATCAACTAATACAAATCAAGCACTTACCCAAACTCTAAAGGCGGAAGCAACTTGGAGATTATATTCTCAATCACCAACTTATCACCATACTGGTCAAACACGGCTTGCACAACGGAAGACATTTCGCTTATGATATCCCCTTTCAACATGTTAGGGTCGTGCTCAACATGAAAGGTGTAACTAACACCAGTAATCAAAGTTGGTATGCTTGGCATGATGTATGTTGTGGACGATATACTCGGTGGGGCAGAGACAACTGTTTCTTCCGAGTCTAAACTTGTAACTTCGTTTCCAGGTGTGAGAAAGATCCCCATACAGATTGATACCAGAATGGCAATGTTGATCATAAATGCAATGATAATTCTCTGTCGAGAGAAAAAACTTTTTACTTCAGGCTGCTCCTCTTCACCCTCAACTCTGGAATTACTATCGTCCATAGAAGCATTACTTTCGGAGGCATCTTCAAGAGAATGGTCGCTAGTTTGCATTTGTGCCTGGGTGTATCCCGATATACTCTCTCCATCTGGCCTATTTCGATATATGGCTTGTATATTCCTTCGGATCTTATCACTTAACGGCATGTTATTACTCCCCTGATTTCGATCACTTTGTGCAGAAGAAGTAGATTGCTGATTAACAATAGGCACAGTTTGTGGCGGCTCAGTACTCATCATGCTGCTCTTATCCATACTGTTGTCATAGGCATTAGGAGGAATTGGTCCTTCATTATCATTAATAATATCAAGTCCACTCAGCTTCATACACTTCTTCTCGTCTGTTTGTTCATAAGCTCCAGGTGGCTGAGGTAGACCATCTTCTTCAGAAACCATTTCTATCCCAACTCTACTTGTTGCTACTTTCTTTTCTATGCTATCGTCAAAAGCAGAGTGTGGACGAGGTAAACCAATCTCTTCATTAATATACTCTATTCCTCCTAAACTTGGGTTGTTTCTCAAAGCCAACTTACTTGCAATACCAGTATCATTGATTGAATCTTCAAGCATTGCAACAGGAGGCTCGGGGCCAACATTGTCATCTATCTGTTCGATATTGCCCATCTGCTTCGGACTCGGAGGCTCAGCAGCATATGATATGGCCTCTGCCATTCCCATTGGCATAGGTAGATCTTCATTACCATCGTCGTCGTCATTAAGCTGTATCATAGATGATGATGCTGCTGCTGCCGTTCTATTGCTGTTATTATCTGTTGTATTGCTAGCACTAGCATTGAGCTTGTCTTTCAACCGCTGCTCAAATGCAGCGAAAGCAGTTGATGATGTGTTTGATGTGTTATCTAAATCAGCCCTTCCTCTATTGCTATCACTGCTGTCATCGTCAACATTACTAGAATCACTACTACTGTCAATACTACTACTACTTTCGTAACTCTCTTCCTCGCTATCACTGCCCATATCACTAGACTTTGACGGCATCTTAGATTAGATACGCTAGTGATACTATCAATAAAAAGTGCACAAGATGTGTATGTATTTTTTAGACTACCAATACCACAGCTATCGCACTACCATTAATCGATAGAGTATTTAATAAACTGATAAATACCCTATACTTTCTATACGAGATGAAGAATTGACGCCGTATCGACCCCGCGCCCTCAGTTATTATCAACTCAAAACAAAAAAAATGATTGAGCTTGCTCTCGTGCTTACATGTGGAATATATTTCTTTATGTCACTTACTCAATTAATATCAATGATCAACTATTTCTATTGCCTAGGTATTCATATGCTACTAAGCCTGCAAGTCTACTGCCGTATATAGGCCTAATTACTCCAGTAGTACAGTGTTTATTGATTGGGTTTCGGTTGTTGTTCATATCATTTGCAATACCAAAACACAAACTACCATAAAAATTTTCAAAGTGGTGCACTGACCTCTTGCACCAACACAACAATTTTATCAGCCTGCATACCCTCCATATTACTCATTAGAACTGCTAGTATCATATCTTCTAATAAATATGACTATGAGTTGCGTTTCAATGCACTTCTTCGTGTTGCTCTCGTCGATGGTATTATTGAGGTGCACATCATGTGTATCAGCTTTTCATATCAGACATCAATTGCAATGGATAAGTGCACCCTCAAGCAATAGAAGTACAAGATACTGTAATAGTAATGAATCATCATACACAAGAATATCATTATCAAATAGCAACAATATGGATGACGATGATGCTAATAGAGATGCTGATGGCGAGGATCTAGCAGAGCAGTTTTATAATCAACTCAACAAACGACGACAACAAGAATCTGATACATCAAATGATGATCAATCTACTACCACCATTGATGATGATTTATATAGCATCAATATTGATAGCAAGAAGATTGAACCACCAATACGAAAGTTTACAGGAGCATCTACTTCTCAATCACTCTTTTCAAATCAACAATCGACATCACCATCATCAAACATACAACGAGAAAGAGAACGTGAATACAACCTAGCATCACGATTTGAACGTACCTTCGGAATACAAGTTGCATTATTACTATTCTCATTAATATTTACTATATCCATTGGTTTGAGTGGTGGTATTACTGATGGCAGTGAACGTAACTTTTATGGTGATGATATAGTTGATGAGATATATGTTGATAGGTATAGAAGTGATGATGCCGCTGAGGTTGAGGAGAGGATATGGCAGCAGAGTAGTCAATCATCGTCGTCAATACCATCGGGTGCAAGGATATTAGATGAGAGTATACCAACTAATGGTGGCGATGTGTTTGATCAGGTTGCTAAACCCACAACAGCCGATGGGAGTTATTGGCTGTGAGTAGTTATGAGCTTAAGTCTTTTGTACATATTAGTATCAATTTGAAGACTAATAATAATAATCTACTAGTATCTAGTATACTAAAGTGTTTATAATAAGGTAATCTCTAAGAGAGTGACAAACCTTGTCAAAGTAAAGAATATTCCTACTTTATTACACTGCATCGACAACAAGACTATTCTCCCTTTTAAATCTCACCTCTATATCGGCAGTTTACCATATCTATGATCCTTTACCCATAATATCGGGCATGAGTGGGAGAGTATCCACCGCTCTGCCAGATTTTACAACTCTCTTTATGAATAGGTACATGTGCAAGTTGACATGCCTTGCTGCAATATTGCATACGCTCACAACCAGTGCATATGTACATACTACTTCTCTTCTTCCTCTGATGACAATTAAAACATATTCCCATCTTTGGAGTTGTAGATTGTAATTGAGAGTATAACTCATCCAAACATTTGCAAGGGATTTGATTAGCAATGAATTTCACCAATGAGCGTTGACAGCCACCGAGAATATCCACATTTGTCAACCATTTACTGGCATCCCGTTCATCCATGAGGCCAGCTGGAACAAAAGATGATGGGTTGTACGAATCAATAACCATCAAAGCCGCCGAAAAACCTCTAGCTAGATCGAAAGAGACCTTTTCATTCCTTAAAAGGAACATCGTTATTCTATTAAGGATGATCTTCTTTGTAAAATCTAGATACGTCTCGTTGTTTATTGCCTCTGGCCATTTAGTGTAGGCATCTTTCAGTGCAAGAAATGCCCCTCGGACTATTGTCATTTTCCCTTCTTTACCAATTGTGGTGTATGATTGAAAGAATGTTGTCATGAAATGATTACACAAAGCAGGCGTGCTTTGCAAATAGCCGTGATTGCATGTGATAGCAGCCTCGGCCTTAGCCTTTCTCGCCTGACCCTTGATCTTCTTTCTAGACTTCGATGGCATCCCGCGTGTAATTGATTGGGTGCACCGATACTAATATTTATGTACTTCTGTTGGAATCTTCAGAAGACCGATTATTTGTTTATATGTGTTGATTCTTACTGCTTCCCGGGTGATTGATTATTTCTGATAATATTTTAACTATTGGTATTGTAATTTAGATCGTTGATAATTGTAGACTGGTTAGGGTTGTGTACTATCAGTAAGTAGTTGCAATCGATAGTTGCAATTGCAACAAATTTGGTGTGTGTTCTAACGGCACAGTTTCGTATGTGCTGATATTACAACTACCAAAGTACCACCATTCGAACGTACATTGAAAAAAACTGATGTATCGGTTAGGTATATTATCAGTATTAGATATTATTGATATCAATATCTACATCCGCCGCTGCAGCACACATCAATTAAATTGAGGCAGAGAAATTATTGAAGAAATATTCCACATGTAAGCACGAGAAGTATCACACTCTTTCGCACTCTAGACTAGCAGTGTTTAATGAGATAGGGCACGGGGGTCGATACGGCGTCAATTCTTCGTCTCGTATAGAAAGTATAGGGGATTTATCAGTTTATTAAATACTCTATCGATTAATGGCAGTGCGGTAGCTGTATCATTGATAGTTATCGAATAATCGAGTTTGCAAAAAAGTGTACAAGTACACATCTTGTGCACCTTCTTCAAACTAAAGATGCCGTCAAAGTCGAGGAAGAAGATTAAGGGTCAGGCAAGGAAGGCAAAAGCCAAGGCAGCCGCTGGTGGTGTTGACACCATTGATTCTGTCCAGCAGCTGCGGCGTCATGTGATGAATAGTATAGGTAGAGATGGCACAACGATGCAAACCCAACCAAATACATGCATTTGCAACCTGCACGGTTTAATAAAAACAGACAACAAATCTATTGTCAGCTTCGTCAGCACCTTCTTTAAAACCTTTTTAAACATTACACCAACAGTGATAAATCCTGGTGAAACTATGAAATCAACTGTTGATGCATTATCAGAAGCATACAACAAATTTCCGGAGGCAATTAATATCGAATCTAATCGGGAGATTATAAAGAATAATTTCATTAGTACTGGGGTGTCCTACCTTCTTGGGACTCTTGGAATGCTTGGTTCCGGTACTTCAGCGATCATGGCTCGCAGTTGTGCAGCTGCTTTGATGTTTATTGATTCGTATGTTCCATCTTGCCCTATTCCTTCCGGGAATATTGATGATCGCGATGCTAAAGTTTGGTTGAGAAATTTGGATATTCTCAATGGATGTCGACATTCTTTAGTGAAATTCTTCGTTACTCGTTCTTTGTGTAATTGTCTAGATGAGTTATATGCTCAAATGAAATCCACAACACCAAAGATGAGTGATTGTATGGGCTGTAGACAAACGAAAGAAAGGAACAATATGTTCATATGCACGGGCTGTGAGAGGACTATGTATTGTAGCAAGGCTTGTCAGATTTCAAATGTACCCAAGCATAAAGATATGTGCAAGGTATGGCAGAAGTACGACTCTGTCCATGATTATCCTAACGTACGGTACCCACGCTAAGATAAGAAATTTGGGCTAGGTTATTTATAATATCTGATGTTTGGTTAGTTTTTTAGTATAGCATTTGTTAGAGGATGACATCTATTTTACTAACGAACAGTATTGAGGGATTTATTAGATGTGGAAGTGGCAGCGGACGTAGATGTGCCGGTGGTTCTCTGCCACGGGCAATAACGATATGTGTACGAGCAGCGGGCGTTATGGGGAGTATAACATCTAAATACTGCATCATAGACATAGTATAAACATAGCAACCATACGAAAGTAGGGTCTATGAATAGTATGAATCTAAATGTTTACAGGGTACGTCCACACACCTGACCCCGAAGCTAATTACTTGCAAAATAGAAAAGGACACATGATATGTTCATTTCTATTCAACATCGGGCAAATCAAAAACAATACGAACATTCTCCTTCTTGACTGCAACCGGCTTCAAACTCTTGTCCTCAAAGCGAATTGTGTATCGTTCCTTGTCTTTATCGAATGATCGTACATCGGCAAGCTTTCCATTCAGATGAGCACCCTTTTGCAATCCCTGACAAACAATTGGGGTACCATTCGTGATGAGGAGACTGCTACTGTCGACGGTGTATTCTGTTGCTCCTTCGACTTCGACGACTGGTCTAATGTGATAGTCCTTCCTCACTGGACCCTTTACAACACACTTATCCCCACCACCTTCATACCTCAAAGCTTGAAACTCTTCTCCATTCTCCAATGCCACGAGCCTTGCCTTGCATTTAGTTAGAACCAGTTCAATCTCTTTGGTCTGGGAATGATCTTCTCCATGTACTCGGCGACTAATAGGTGCATACTTCGTTAGTATACGCTCTGACTCGATACCATGATCAGTCAAAAGAAGTGATCTTGCTAGAGCTGTGGCAGTGCCAACTGCTCCTCCGCTATTTCCCATTTTAATTTCATCGTTCAAAATCTGACGCAATGTGTTCAATTGATCTCCTAAACCATCCTGCGCAAAAGAGTTACTTTTTATATACTTAATCAAATCTTCCATCGTTTTTACACCTTCTCTGTTTCCTATAGACTTATAGATGTCAAGAGACTTCTCACAGCAAACGATAGCTTTCTTCTTTCCTTCATTGCTCGAATCCAGTAAATACAAAGTTGATAATTGGCCATAGGCATTTGCTAGAAGATCTCGTTCTTTTTGGTTGAATTTAGAGTTTGGAAGCTTTACTACCATATCTTTGAATAATGCCACGAGCTCATTTCCTGCTTCTATACCCTGTGCTAATTGACCATGAATCCCCATGTTTGCCTTTGCTGCTTCCATTTTTACCTGAAGAGCTGCAGCCACGAGAAGATATTTCTCCTTTGTGTATTTTGAATGTTTACTCTTTACAAACAAAAGTAAACTGTTTGCTAATTCGAATGCAAGTTGATGCTGATACGCTTGTTCACAATTTGGACACTTCTTCCATGCCTTAAAAAAGTCCTCAACATTACCAATTGCAGGTGACTTGTTTGATATCTCCGTGCTCTTTGTCTGCGCGTACTTCACGAGACATGATAAATGTGCATATCCGGCACTATCGCCCCTACAGGAACAATCCCGTACGGGCAGCTTGCCATCGTCATCGGGCTCATCACATAGACAAATCCAACATGAGGGTGAACCGTCTTTTGATTTTGTTTTTGAGCTCATATTGTTATTTGTGTTTGTTGTTATTATTGTTATCGTTGGCGGCGTATGTATGCATATATACTATTTGTATTGCAATATTCTGTATATGTATAATGCAGGCGTATACTCCGCTGCGAGTTATCTTGCTATTTATAATAATATGTTAATAGTGGTGCATGCTTGGTTTGTTATTTTTGTTTGTTTTGATAGAGATATTTGTATTGCAAATTGATTGATGAAGTGCCGCCGCCCGATTAAACACCACAGTATACAACAATACATAAGGTAATAAACAACGTCGATCTATGATGCTGTACACAACACAATAAGGACGCCATAGCCGCGCGCTGCCAGTACTAAACAAAAGAGGGCGTATTATGTGCCCCCCTTTTAGCTACCACAATTTTTGTTATTGATGTTATTATTGTTATCAATAACGGCGGATATGGCATCAATTCTTCTTCTCGTATACAATGATAATAGTCAGATAAATCAATTTTCAATGATGTTTACTTTAGGCGGCGGCGTCATTTATTGAAATCAACTAATGCAATTTTGAGGAACACCACGCCACCGAAAACAATTAATTATACGTATATTTTTATTGTAGTATACGAAATGCCGTCAAAGTCGAGGAAGAAGATGAAGGGACAGGCAAGGAAGGCAAAGGCCAAGGCCGCAGCTGCCAAGAACAATGATAATGCACAAAATCAAGCGTGCAGGTTTATTATGGATGACGGTATACTTAGTACATATCCAATCGAAACTTGCAGCCATGGCACGCAAACAAATGATGAAGTACCTGATGTGTGCATCGACTTCGTCAACACTTTCTTTGAATGTTTCATTTCAACAATTCCAAAGCTAAGCCATACCAAGGCAGGAATGATGGATGCGGTTGCTACAACATTGGTAACCACATACAACAAATTCCCTGAGGCTTTGAACAATGAGAATAATCGGCAATATATAAAGAAGAATATCATTTGCAATGGAACTGGTTACCTTCTTGGAGAGAATCCGGGTCCTTCAAATATGTCTTTAGCTTGTGCAGTGGCTTTAATGCTTATCGATTCATATGATCCAACTTCTCCTGTTTCGGCCGGCACCTTCGATGAACGAGATGCTAAGCAGGTTTTGACAAACGGAGATATCATGAATGGTTGTCAACGTTCATTGGTTAAATTCTTTGTTAAGCGTACCCCATGCAATTGTCTTGATGATTTATACACCCAAGTAAAATCTACAACATCAAAAATGGCAGCTTGTCCATGTTGCAAACAAACGAAAGAGAGAAAGAGTATGTTCATATGCACGGGCTGTGAGCGTATGCAATATTGCAGTAAGACATGCCAATTAGAACATTTGAGCATACATAAAGATATCTGCAAGAGATGGAAGGGGTTCATTCATCATGCAGGTGCGGCAGTACATTAGAAATGAACGAACGGGATAAGAAGTAGCTCATACAATACGCAATACTCACTATCATACATAATTTATACATAAACTGCACTTTATCCAAATAAATGACGTCTATATTTAAATCTTCAAACGATTGATCAGCTAAACAAACTCGCTCCTATTTATATTTCACTCCTCTAATCCCACCATTCTCATTTGTTATCCTAATAATCTCTCGTGCCAAATTTGCAACCTCTACATAATATGAAATAGCACTACATGACTTAGCCTGTGCTACTCGTAACGCCAGTGGTAGTATACCAAATAGATTTAATGGATCTGTATATTGCAATCGTTCCTCTTCAGTATTGTTGTTGGGAGAAGAAGTCGGTGCATCTAATTCTGTGGTCCATTCATTTTTGGCTTTTGTCTTGGTATCGACATTATCATCTTGTGTGGCTGTTGTTGTTGCAGTGCTTTGATGACGTCTTCTTAATCCCTCATTTGAACTATTATCAATTGATGTTATATCGATAATGTTCGTTCGTTCTTGAGCTTCTTCTCTTCTTGCCGCAAGTTGATGTTGTTCCTTGGCATTTCTCATACCATCTAAATGCAATACAAATTTACCACCTTTTGATACCTCGCTATCGCTATCTTTGATAACATCAGACGTAGACGACTCTTCACTAACTAAGCTCGGCTCTACATCTATATCATCACTAATATTATCATCTTTAACTCCAACAATGCCTGAGCACTCAATTCTTCTCTAACATTATCAACTGAATATTGCAAACTACCATAACAACTTTTTGTCGTACCAACCTTACGTGCCTTTGTTATGTTCCATATGCATGTTTTAAAATTATCATTAGCAGCGATATGTAGTGTTTCATATTGTTGTAGTAGGGTTAATATATCGATTGTAGGGGTCGTCATCTTCATCAATGTTGTAGGTTGTTGTGTTGATTGACCTGTTGAGAAATTTTATGAGAGTGTATTGATATCTAAAACAGAGTTTCTTAATTACATGAAAACTGAATGAACACAAGATGGTGAATAGAGAAAGAATTGCCGTCGAATTATAGACGGCCTTCTTTATCAATCTATTGCAATACGCCGCTCCATTATATATTCATTAATAGTAGAGTAATACTGCAATAATGAGCGGTCGATCATACGGCGCCATCAAGGTAACAAACGCCGACGATAATGATCAAAATGAAAATGTTGATAGTGCACCGCCGTCACTCACAACATCAAATGAAGAAGCTGCTCCCTTGCTCTCAACCTCCTCCACTACAACACCATCTCATACTAAACCAACAACTAATATCAACAATGAACTTGATGTTACAGAAAAATCAACACAAACAGATCCCCATCCCCTACAAACACTATCAACAACTTTCTCAACACATTGGACATCATTAACATTTAATTGGATATCACCACTACTAACAATCGGTAATACTATTGGACAATTAAATATTAATGATTTAGAATTACTGCCATTGCCGGAGGATTGTAAGACTGAGGAGGTTTATAATGTGTTTTTAAAATGTTGGAATTTGGAATTGGGTAAGTTTTAGAATTTTATGTTGCGTATATAGCTGAGATCTTGTATGTCGTTGTGGCGTAGATATATACTTCAGTATATGTATTGATATCTCTATTTGTTGTATAAGAATCTCAACTAATCGCTCCTGCCCTACACTCCATCTCTTATCACTTTCTCTAATAGAGAAAGCTCGTTTATCAAATGAGAAACAAAAGTCTACTAAGTGTAATAATAATGGATGTGAATTAATAGATCATAACAATCAAGTCGAAGAAGTTGATTTATCAAATTTAGAAGATGAACTAAACTTCAATTCATCTTCCACTTCATCCACTTCTAACAACTATCATCTAAATCCAAATTCATATCAACCATCATTAATAAAAGCATTATACAATGCCTTCGGATATGACTTTTTACGTGCAGGATTATTAAAATTGATACATGATTCAAGTTTATTTGTTGGTCCACAGGTATTAAATCGATTGATACAATTTTTGAGAGATAAGGATGCTCCCTTGAGTTATGGTATTAGTTTAATGTTGATTGGTAAGTGCGAGGGCGTTAGCCCGAGCTGTCTCTGTGTTATGACTGGCCTTACTGTATCTTAAACTTATATATCATCTCATATCTACATCCCATATATATCAAACACATACACAACATACAGTAACCATTAGTCAAATTGCAATGAGCATATCATTACGTCATTACTTTTACAAATGTTACACCTGTGGATTACGTATCCGTACAGCCGTGGTTATAGCCATTTATAAAAAGTCATTGGTACTATCATTAAAAGAGCGTCATGCACACGGTGGTCCAGGCGAGATTGCAAATTTAGTTGGTATTGATGCACAAAGATTACAGGATTTAATGACTTATTTACATGCTGTTTGGTATAGTTTCTTTCAGATTGGATTGGCCATGTACTTTCTGTGGGGACAAGTGTGAGTTTATTTATGTGTTGTTTTTAAGTTTATGCGTTCATTATACCATTCTGCACACATCTTATGTTCACCGCTCTTCCCATCTTCATGAAACACTCCAGTGGTCCATCATGTCTGGCTGGCGTAGTGGTTATATTCTTTTTAATACCAATCACCAAGTCAGTAGCGGCATGGTTAGGACGGATACAAAAGATATTAATGAAGGCTAGAGATGATCGTGTCGCCTTAAATAATGAGATATTAGGTGCCATGAAGATAATTAAACTGCAGGCATGGGAAGAAAGTTTTAGTGCCAAGTTGTTAAAGTTACGGGATTATGAATTGTTACGATTGAAGAAGTACTTTATCACCTCGGCTATATCAGTAACCATGTTTAGTTCGGCACCGTTGTTAGTGGCTCTTAGTACATTTGCGGCGTATACCCTGTCGGGGAATACGTTGGATGTTGCCGAGGCCTTGACGGCATTGGCCTTATTTGACATCATTCGCTTCCCAATGTTCATGTTTCCACAAATCATCAATCGAATTGTCGAGGCTGGTATCTCCTTTGAACGTGTACGAGAATTCTTACTTTGTGAGGAGTACAAAAGTGTCGGAGAGGGACAGTTAAAGGAGAAGGGTGAGGTAATGATGAAGAATGGTACCTTTGTCTATGATAGTAAGAAACCGAGGTTAGACGATGCCGATGGAGGTAACAAGGACAGCGGCATCAAGGGATTACGGCAACAACATCAGCGTATGATGCAAGAGGCTGCATTGGATAATCAGTGGGAGTACTTGCTATTAAAAGCACAACTTCGTGATGCCGAGGATCAGATTCATGCATTGGAAAAAGAGTTACACCCTGAACAGGCATATGATATCCAAGATGATGAAGTCGGGAAGTGGTCACCATCATCTCTACTCTCATTACGTAGGGTGAACATGTATTGCGAACCGGGAGAGTTCGTTGCGGTTGTTGGGGCAGTAGGTAGTGGAAAGGTATGTTTATATGAGTTTATCGTATCGTTATTGTGCATATGATATGTTCTGTTTCTCATCATCACATATCTGTACTTATTACACAGTCTACACTGGTCAACAGTATTCTCGGAGAAGGACGTCCATTGACAGGCAGTGAGTTAGCTGTTAAGGGTAGGCTTGGCTGTTTCCTTCAATCCCCATTCATTATGAATGATACTGTTAGGAACAACATCTTGTTCGGTCATGAGGACCCTATCGATGAAGAGCGGTACAAACTGGCATTGGAAGTATGCTCACTTTCACATGATTTAAAGCTCCTGCCGCATGGAGATCAGACAGAGATTGGTGAGAAGGGTATTACACTATCGGGAGGTCAAAAGGCTCGTATCGCCTTGGCTCGTGCAGTCTACCATGATGGGGATGTATATCTCCTAGATGATCGTAAGTCATACGTGTCATGTTATGTGTGCCTCAAGAATGTGCATAAGATGTGTTCACTTATCCTTTCCTCTCTTCCTCCTTTCCTTCATCACACATACCTTAGCCTTGGCGGCTGTAGATGCTCACGTAGGCAAGGCGTTGTTCAATAAGTGCATCGTTGATGAACTGCTATTGGGTAAAAGCAAGTCAAAAGATGAGGTCGGCACGAGCCCAGGCTGGAAAGATCGTCTTCTTGGTCGTAGTCCTTCGAAGGTAACCTCCAATCGAAATGCCACTGTCATCCTAGTTACCAATGCTTTGCAACATTTGAGTCATCCCATGGTAGATAAGATTATAGTATTGGGAGATGGTTGTGTGGAAGAGGTGGGAACATTCGAAGAACTGTCATCTGATGAATCATCTCGGTTCTCCGCCTTTCTAAAAACGATGTCAGACACATCAACTGCCGCTATCGATCAAGTACCCACTGATACTGGAGAAGCTGCTGCAAACGAGGACGACGATGATGCTGCAGATGAGGATAGTAACGGAGAAGAAGCTTTAGAATATGGCGGTGACGAGCCAGATGTTACCAAAGTGATCCAAGATTCTTCTTCTCGTCGTGGTAGTGTCAAAAAGGCGGCATTAGTCCGTAGCATGAGTAGCAATGTTCAAGATTCTTCAGCCAAATTGAATGACGGTACATTAATGACTGATGAGTTTAAAGAACGATCAACGGGTAGTGTCGAGTGGTCAGTCTACACAGATTGGGCTAAAGCCGGAGGAGGAATATCAGTCGGTGTTGCCATCCTTACAATGTTTGTCGTAGTAGAAGCCTTTACGGTCACGTCCAAGTGGTGGTTGACGTATTGGAGTCAAAGTGGTGGCAATAAACCATTCTTCTACCTCGGGATTTATGCACTCGTCAACATTAGTGCTATCCTTGCAACCTTTTGCAGGCTCCTCTTGTTCGTCCTTGCCGGACTAAGGGCCTCAAAATCCATCTTTGAAAAGCTTTTGGCTGTCACCCTCGAGGCACCAATGTCATTCTTTGACACGACTCCGGTAGGACGTATCATTAATCGATTCAGTAAGGACATGTACACAATTGATGAGCAACTCGTCGTGGCCGGAAGATCATACTTGAGTACAATGATCAGTGTTATATCGACCATGTTTGTTGTAACGACTGTGACACCAATGTTCATTATCGGATTAGTACCAATCATGATCTATTACTTTCAGTAAGTACCGAGCTTCCTATGTTTGATATGAATGTATACCTGATGTTTCACTCGACATGCCCAACTTACTAACCACATCTTTCTATTCATTGAAACACAGGCAGCAGTCCTTCTTTACTAGGACATATCGTGAGCTCAAGAGATTAGACAGTGTAACAAGATCTCCAATCTATGCCTTGTTAGGAGAGACATTGGACGGTGTCTTAACGATTAGGGCCTTCGGAGCGGAGAATTCTCTTAGCAATCGTATGGTTTCAATGTTGGATATTCAACAAACAGCTTACCATTTGACATTTGCAAGTCAGTGTTGGTTAAGTATTCGATTAGAATTTGCCGGGTACGTTTTGTGTCTGTTTGCCGTGTTTATGACATATGATGTGTCCATTTCTTATATGTACTGTCATCCTCACCTCTTCTTCCCGTTCTATATACTATCTTAATACAGGACACTGATAGTTATGACTGCCTGTCTTGTGGCAGTACTAGGGCATATCAGTCAAGGAGGTGACGAAGTTTTTGCCGGACTAGCCGGTCTGTCAATATCATTTGCTCTTTCAATCACTAGTACATTAACATGGACTGTTCGTATGGCATCTGACTTGGAGGCAAATAGTAAGTACATATGATATGTGGGTAGTATCACATGTTCCATTTTACTCACATCTTGTGTTCTCTTCGTCATACAACCTCAGTGGTGGCAGTAGAACGAGTACAACAGTATCACAAGATCCCAGGCGAGGCACCACGTTTATCCTCGGCAGATGATTCCCTTGCCTTAAACTGGCCTACCGAAGGCAAGATTGAGTTTATCAATGCCAAGTTAAAGTACCGCCCAGGCCTTCCGTTGGTATTGAAAGGTCTCAATATATCAATCCCAGCTCATGCCAAAGTTGGCGTTGTTGGAAGGACAGGTACGTATAGATAGGAAGAGTGTATCCCTCTTTGTCTTTGTCTTTATACCATCTCATATCTCAACTATACCACCCTTATGTTTCGTATACATTTAGGGGCGGGGAAATCTACGCTCATGGTAGCCTTGTTGAGGATTGTCGAGTTGTATTCGGGTGCTATAAAGATCGATGATGTAGACATCCGACTTGTTGGGCTTAAGAAGCTCCGATCAATGATCGCTGTTATTCCTCAAGATCCTGTGCTATTCTCGGGTACTGTACGAACAAACTTGGATCCATTTGGTGACTATGATGATACGAGACTGTTTGAAGTGCTAGAGCATGTTGGTTTGTACAGTCCGATGGGTGAAAAAGTTCCATCCCGATCAAGCTTTGCCTCTCTGGCATCTGCTGACAGTGAGAAGAGACCTGGCGGAAGAGCTCAACCAATCAAATTTTTATCAGATGAGGTATCTGAAGGTGGTACTAACTTTAGTGTTGGTCAGCGTCAATTGATTGTTATTGCTCGTGCAATGCTCACAGGAGCAAGTATTGTAATTATGGACGAGGCCACCGCTTCAGTTGATGCTGATACCGATGCTCGTATCCAACGAGTCTTTAGACAAGAGTTTAAGGATGCCACATGTATCACAGTTGCACATCGATTGAATACTATTATGGATAGTGATCTTGTATTGGTAATGGATGATGGAAGAGCAGCCGAGTTTGACAAACCATCCGCTTTATTATCAAAAGAAGATGGCTTGTTTAAAGGTCTTGTGGATGCATGGGAAGAAGAGAATTGATCGGAGATCTAGACGATCAGTATTTGTATAAATGATAAAAAGATGAATTGCCACAGTCTTTATGTATAGTATAAGGTTTGGAGTATCAATGTACGTCTATTGTTGTAGAGATTGTTGATCAGGCAAAATGAGAAGTTTATTTCAGTTTTCATGTATTAGAAACTCTGTTTTAGATACGTACACTCTCATAAATTATTAAATATTCATTAGAGTTTGGATCGGCAATGGCAATATCGTACTAGAGTAATATTAATTGAAGATGACGTCCCCAACAATCGATATACTAACCCTCCTACAACAATACGGAGCACTACAAACCGCTGCTAATGATAATTTAAAATCATGTATATTTAATATGACAAAGGCACGTAAAGTTGGTACTTCACAAAGTTGTTATGGTAGTTTGCAATATTCAGTTGATAATGTAAGAGAAGAATTGAGGGCTCAGGCATTGTTGGAGTGTAAAGAGTGTGGTAGTACTTATGACATAGATGAAGAGCCGAGCTTGGTTAGTGAAGAGTCTTCTACTGACGGTGGTATCAAAGATAGCGGCGAGATATCGAAAGGGTCTAGTAAATTTGTGTTACATTTAGATGGTATGAGAAATGCAAAGGAGCAGCAGCAACTTGCGGCACGAGAAGCTCGAGAACAAGCCAACAATATCAATACAACATCAACAGATAATAATAATGCAAATGAGGGATTAAGAAGACGTCATCAAAGCACTGCAACAACAACAGCCACACAAGATGATGATGCAGATAAAAAGTCAAATGAATGGATCACAGACTATGATGCACCAACATCCACACACTATAATGAAGAAGCTGGACGATTGCAATATGCAGATCCATTAAATCTATTTGGTATACCACCACCGGCGTTACGAGTAGCACAAGCAAAGTCACGTAGTGCTATATCGTATTATGTAGAGGTTGCTAATTTAGCACAAGAGATTATTAGGATAACAAATTAATGATGAGAAGTAGTGGAGTGAAATATATATTAGGAGCGGGTTTGTTTACTGCTGATCATCGTTAGAAGATTTAAATATAGACGTTGTTGATTTAGATAAAGTGCAGTTTATGTATGAATAGTTTATGTTTAAATTCTACTTCTTCCCCAGCTTA